>ERZ778022.460-NODE-460-length-97080-cov-63.583334_pt1 | contig 97080 bp, 90 predicted proteins | sample MGYA00375752_ERZ778022 | MGnify/ENA primary metagenome ERZ778022 (study PRJEB29350, sample SAMN05389826) | bioreactor metagenome | isolation source: Thiocyanate bioreactor | place: South Africa: University of Cape Town | collected 2014-04-04 ...
TTCTCCCCCAACCTCCGAGGAGAATCGACACATAAGGAGCCCGCTCGCGGGCGATCCCTTTCAGCGAATCCCGAAAAACCGCTAGAGCCGCCCGATCAGCAACTGCACCAGCAGACTGCTGACCGCCACCGCGATCCACACGCCCAGCCCCAGCAGGATCGGCCGCGCGCCGCTGGAAACCATCTTGCGCAGGTTGGCGGAGAGCCCGATCGCGGTGAGCGCCACGATGATCATGAACTCGGCCAGCATGTGCAGCGCCGGCTGGATCGCGACCGGCACCAGGCCGAGCGTGCGGACGCCCGAAGCCACCACGAACCACAGGATGAACCACGGGAAGATGCGCGCGAGGCTGAAGCCGCCTGCACCGCCGGCCTGCGCGTGCTGGCGCTTCTCGCGGGCCGCCACCACGAAGGCCAGCACCAGGCAGATCGGGATGATCAGCGTGGCGCGGGTCAGCTTGACGATGGTGGCGTAGTCGCCGGCGGCATGGCTGTAGCTGTAGCCGGCGGCCACCACCGACGAGGTGTCGTTGATCGCGGTGCCGGCCCACAGGCCGAAACCGAGATCCGACAGGTTCAGCAGGTGGCCGAGCAGCGGAAACAGCAGCACCGCGATGACGTTGAACAGGAAGATGGTGGAGATCGCGAACGCGGTGTCATGGTCGTCCGGCTTGATGATCGGCGTCACTGCGGCGATCGCCGAGCCGCCGCAGATCGCCGTGCCCACGCCGATCAGGATCTTCAGCTTGTCGTGCACGCCCAGCCAGCGCCCCAGCAGCCACGCGCTGAGAAACGCCACGCTCATCGTGATCAGGGTCACCCACAGCGACTCCAGCCCGGTCTTCGCCACCTGGGTCAGGCTGAGTCCGAAGCCCAGCGCGATGATCGACCACTGCAGCACCTGCTTGCCGCCGAACTGGATGCCCGGCGTGAAGCGCGCATCCGGCGCGAACACGTTGCGCACGATGATGCCCAGCACGATGCCGAACACCGGCCCGCCGATGAGCGGCACCCAACGCCCCAGCAGCAGCGCCAGCACGCCGATCGCCACGGCCAGCGCCAGGCCGGGTGCGCGGTTGCGCAGGGAGGGTTTGGGGGCGGCAGCGATCGGGGAGGCGTTCATGGGGACTCCGCAGGAAGCCGCCATTGTCGGGTGGGCCAGCCATCAATAGAACTTTGAACTTCTGATTACGTGTATAAGATGCCTTGATGGTCAACATCAGCCCGCGCCAACTGGATGTGTTCGTGCAGGTCGCAGTGCTCGGCAGCGTGCGCGCGGCGGCCGAACGCCTGCACCTTACCCAGCCCGCCGCCAGCATGGCGCTGGCCGAGATGGAGCGCCAACTCGATACACCGGTGTTCGACCGCCAGCGTGGCCGGTTGCATCTCAACGCGCGCGGGCGCGAATTGCTGCCGCTGGCGCAGGAGCTGCTCGAGCGCCACGCCGAGTTCGGCCGCCGCGCGCGCGTCGAGGGCGCCGCGCTGGCTGGCGAGCTGCGCATCGGCGCCAGCAACACGGTGGGCAACTATCGCGTCGGCGAATTGCTGGGCGCCTTCGTGCGCGCGAACCCGCAGGTGGCGATCCGCCTGCGCGTGGCCAACACCGAGACGATTGCCGCCGCCATGCTCGACCACGGCCTGGACATCGGTTGCGTCGAAGGCCCGGTGACCCACCCGCAACTAGAAGTGCGGCCGTGGCGCGACGACCTGCTGGTGGTCTGCGCGCCGCCGGAACATCCGCTGGCGCGCAAGCGCAGCCTGAAACCTGCCGACTTCGCTGGCGCGCGCTGGGTGCTGCGCGAACCCGGCTCGGCCACCCGCGCCACCAGCGAACGCGTGCTCTCGCAACTGCCGCCCGGCGAAACCGTGCTGGAGCTCGACCAGATCGAGGCGATCAAGCAGGTCGTGGTCGCCGGCCTCGGCATCGCCTGCCTCCCCGCCGTGGCCATTACCGACGCCGTCGCCGCCGGCCACCTCAAGGCCCTGCGCACGCCTTTCCTCGACCTGCGCCGCAAACTCTCCCTGCTGCTGCATCGGCAGAAATACCGCGGCGCGCTGCTGGATGCGTTCCTGGAGAAGCTGTAGGGCGGGCACGGCCCGCGAAAAAAGGGGACGGAAAAAGGGAGCGTGAGGAAGTGCGGGTGCATGGGTTCCTTCCTCATCGCTGCATGGCCACTGCCTGCTGCGCCTGCACCTCCCGTCCCGCCTGCAGCGCCAGCTGCTGGTTGAGTTGTTGCCCCGCCGCCAGCCACGCCTGCCCCTGTTCCGATTGCAGGTATTGCTGGCCGATCGAACGCATGGTGTCGATGTCCATCGTGCGTGCGGCCGCGACCAGCGCATCGAACATGGCGCGAGCGGAACTTGCCGGCGTGATCGGCGGCGCCGTGCGTGTGGATGCGGATGTCAGGTCGGGAGACGTTGGCACGGATTCGGGCGAAGCTGGATGATGATCGGGTCCGATGGCGCCGCGCTCGATCGGCGCATGCAGCTGCGTCGCCTGCCACTCTTCGTACTTCTGCGCGATCAACTGTCTGCCGTAGTCCGCATTCGCGCGAACGGCCGACTGTTGCAGCTGGCTGAGTCGCGACAGCTCCTCGCCGCTCGCCCCGTGCGTCTCGTGGATCACCACCCTGCCGATCAGCCGCGTTTCCTCCCTGCTGAAATGCCCGTGGCCGTCGGCGTTCCAGGCGTGCCCGGTCTGCGGGTCGGTGATGTGCTTCTCGCGGGCCAGCCCGAGAGCCTGGGTAACAACCTCGGGCAGAGGACCGGTCTCGCTCCAGCCCTTGCCGTAGTAATCCATCACGTAGGCGTTGGCCACGGCCTCGGCGTAGTGCGTGTTGTTGAACTTGCGGTTGGCGGCGAGCTGGTCCAGCGCCTTGGCGGTCTGCGCATCGGCAGGCCGGTCCACCGTCGTGAAAGCAGGAATGCCGAAGCTGTTGTTGGGCAGGCCGGGGAGTTCCACCGTCTGCGCCCAACCGGTGCGCGTGGCGTGCCAGCGGATGCCGTCCAGCTCGATCAGCCGCGTGTCCTGCGTGGCCGGATTGGCCAGCGCCAGCGAGGTGATCGCGGTCATGCGCTGGTAGTCCAGTTGTGCCACCTGCTCGGCCGGTGCCGTCGTCACCGCCGCCTGCATCGATGGGGCGCCGTAAGGGTTCGGCACCGCGGAGCCATCGGGATCGAGCTGATAGTGCGTGTGCTTCCAGACACCGCCTTCGTACATGTAGGTGACGCCGTCGGCGCCGGTCTGATGATTGACCTTGTGCTCGGTGATCGTCACGGCAAGCCGGTCGCCTTCAAATGCCCCCACCACGCTACCGACCGCGCCGGTGACGAGCGCGCCGGGGCCGGTTTCCGCACCCGCCACAAATCCATAGGCGGCACCCGCTCCGATGCCTCCGATCACGCCACCCGCCGTGCGGCCCTCGTAGCGGCGAAGCAACGCGTCGGCGCCGAACGGGTTGCCTTGCGCGCTGAGCGCCTGGTACTGCTCGGCGGTGGTGTAGGCGTCGAGGGCCATGAGGACCGTGGCAGCGCCTGTGCCTAGCCCTTTCACCGCCAGACCCACCCTGCGCTCGGCTCGGAGCGCGAGACTGTCGTCGATGCTCTTGAGATAGGTTGGTGGTTCGTACAGCTTGCGGTTGGGAACCAGCACCTGCTCGCCGCCACCGGCCTTGTTCACCAGACCACGCAGCTCGGAGGTTGGAGCCACCCGGTGAATGAATATTTCCGTGGGTGCCAGCGGTCGCATCACCATGATGTCGTACCGCGGAGCCTCGCTCTTGATCGGCAATCCGAAGTAGTTGGAAAGACTTTTGCCCGAGGCCAAGGCATCTTCGAACACCGACTGCCGGACAAAGAACGGCGAGAAGGATGGGACTTGCTGGCCGACGGGAACAATCTTGAGCAGCGGCTCTGCGCTGAGTTCCATGCGAGGGAGCTCGATGCCGGAGCCGATTTGTTGAATCGCGCGATCAACGATTGTGGACGCCGTGGCACCGGGGTCCGCTTCGATCAGCCTTTGCCTGAATATGGTGCCTTCCGGAGAGCAGAGAAACTCCATTGCCGCCTTTCTGGATACCCCGTGCGTCTCAAACGTCTTCGCTTCGGAGATGTCGGCGGCGTTGCGTGCCCTCAAGTCTGTCGATACCAAGCCATCACTCATGAGCGTTCCGCGCATCAATGATGGCTTGGGTGTCGGCAATCAGTTGTTCTTCCTCCGGGCTGCGCCCTCCCCGTAGTTCGGCTGCAAACGCGTAGTAGGCGTCGTCAACGCTGGGGCTTCCATACTGGGTGTACATGCCTTCGGCAAAACTTCGGCCGCAAGGGATGAGTGCTTCTTCGAAGGGCACCCTCACCATGCCTGCCTTGGCCTGCTCGATGAGTGGCGATAAGGCCCGCAAGAGGCCTCTCACCTCTGTGCTGTCCGGGTACCGTTCCAGCACCCGCTCCAAGTGCTCGGCTGCAGCCTTGAGCTTGGCGGGGTCGATGGTCTTTGTCATGAATGGGCTTCCTGTGCCATGAAAGCACGGCCAGACCGGCAACGGCTATTCCCGGGTTGCCATCGGTGTCGTGGTCGAGCGGTCCGCGAAGCACATCACACGCATTCGACCATCGTCAATCGGAACTCTTACCATCGCGACGCAGGCGTGCGCTGAGAGATTGATTGTCGGCAGCGATGAGCTCCAGTAAAGGGAGCATGGCTAATTGGAAAACGGGAAAGCAGAGGTCAGTGTGCACTTTCCGACGAGGGTGCGCGGCTTGGTCCGACAGACGCCAACCGGTACTGGCAGCAAGCTTGGTCGGACTTTCCGCCAAGGACGACAGATGCCACGTCTGACGAGACTCGATCTTGCCGGGGTACCCCAGCATATCGTGCAACGAGGCAATGACCGAAAGCCCTGCTTCTTCCACGATGTCTACCATCTTCGCCATTTGGCTGAGCTACGCGAGACTGCTTGCGCGAGGGCTGTGCGGTGCAAGCTTGCGTGCTGAAGACCGGCCACGTGCACCTGCTTGTGACACCCGCAGCCTGCGGGCAAGTGGCGCGGATGATGCAATCGATGGGGGCGGCGTTATGTGCGCTACATCAATGATCGCTATCGCCGTACTGGCACGCTGTGGGAAGGTACGTGAGCCCCGGCACCAACGTGGCCGAGCGCTGCTCGGCTTATCGAACGCACGTCGAACAGGCCATCACGCGGGACGAGTTGAACAGCATCCGGCTGCATATCCAGCGCATACCTACGGGACGGAGCGCTTCCGCGAGGCCGTCGAAGCGCAACTATCGCGTCGCGCCGGTCCCGCCAAGATCGGCAGGTCAAGGAAGTCTGCACCCGCTCCGGAAAGTGCGTACTGCCCCCTGTTTCGCTGACCCTTGTTTCGTTTGTTTCGACTTGATGACAACCGCGGTGGTATATCGAGGCATCCAACAGGCATCGCAAACTGTTACCTTTCCCGCAGAGTGCATTACGCGCTACCACACACGCTCGCTTTGCAGGCACTAGGTTGGAACGGCTGCCGGTTGGCACCGGCAGCCACCTTTCGTCCAGGAGTCAGCGTGGGAAGCTTGAATAGAACATTGGCCGCTCTCGGATTGCAAGCTCTACTCCTTTCTGGGTGCTCAATCCCCGTGCGCACTCCGACCTGGTCGTTCAGCATGGTGACCCAGGCTGCACGTAAAAACGTTGAAATTGATAGCGCATTCAACACCACGATCAAGCATGGCGTCGGGCTCACTCTCTCCGTTTCCGGAAGCTACCTGTCCGGTACTCGGAAGTTCAAGCGGTTCCCCGAGAGCTCTCCGATCTTTGAATACGAATCACAGGGTGGCTGGCAGCTAGTTATCCGCGCCCCCGAAACATGCACTGCGTCAAATGCGGCCATGCTATCGCTCCGCCACGCGCTGAACGGAGTGGTAAAGGGCATTGGAGGATGGCCAGCGCGCGGTTCTACCTTGATCACGCTCGTTCCCGGGGATGCAGTTGTCAAGCGCTATGTGGTTTCCTTTAGGCGTGGCAGCCGATTTGCCCTCAACTTCCTGAGTCGTTGTGAGCGCGGCCGTCCGGACGAAGCACTGTGGTTGGCTGCCATGGTGGGCGTTCACGAATCGACCCATGCCGCCCTGCAACTGACCGGGCGGCAACCGACCCAACGCGAAGAGCGCGAGCGCGTGGCACTTGGGTCGGAAGCTTGTCTCCTTTTGGCGTTGTCTGATGGGGACGACGGATTTATCCGGAAGCATTCGTCGCTTGGAGATAATATTTATTGGCGCTATCAACTGGCGGACGAGAAGCGGTCGCTGCATGAGTGGTGCAGCAAATGGCAAGAATTCATGAGAAATGATTACGTCCCTGTTGTTTCCGGGCGTTCTCACGTTACCCCGGGGGAATAAGGGGGACGTAGTTAATTTGATCGTGCGTCGCATAGCACGGCGAGCCACCTGCCGCGCTCAATCAGCCACGTCCCCTTCCATTAATGTCCCCTCTCCATTATTCGCCGACATCAGGGCGCGGCGTTCCCGAGGATCGTGTTCAACGTGGCCGCCACCTGCTCGTGGGTATGTGCGCGCAGCAGTGCCGCGGCGTGGCGGCGCAGGTGGGCGCGGTCGAGCGCGGCGAGGCGGTCGCGGACCTGCAGGATCTGGCTTGGGTGCATGCTGAACTCGTTGAGGCCGAGCATCAGCAGCAGTGCGGTGAAGCTGATGTCGCCGGCGATCTCGCCGCACAGGCTCACCGGCTTCTTCGCGCGGCGGCCGGCGCCGATCACGTGCGAGAGCAGGCGCAGCAGGGCCGGTTGCAGCGGGGTGTAGATGTTGTCCAGCGCATCGTTGCCGCGGTCGGCGGCGAGCACGTATTGGGCCAGGTCGTTGGTGCCGATGGCGAGGAAGTCGCTGTGTTCCAGCAGCGCGCGCACGTTGATCGCCGCGGCGGGCACTTCGATCATGGCGCCCAGCGGCAGTTTCTCCGGCAGGTCGATGTTCTCGCGCTTGAGCTCCTGCCGCGCCAGCTTGAACAGGGTGCGCACGGCGATCAGCTCGTCCGGCTGGGTCACCATCGGCACCAGCACGCGCACCGGGCCGTAGCACGCGGCGCGCAGGATCGCGCGGATCTGGGTGGTGAACACGGCCGGGTAGCGCAACGACAGGCGCACGCCGCGCACGCCGAGCGCGGGGTTGTCCTCGCCGCGCAGCGTCAGTCCGGCGGCGTCGGCCTTGTCGGCGCCGAGATCCAGCGTGCGGATCGTCACCGGCAGGCCGCCCATGCCCATCACCAGGTCGCGATAGGCGATGAACTGTTCGTCCTCGGAGGGCAGCGCGCGCTTGCGCAGGAACAGGAACTCGGTGCGATAGAGGCCCACGCCGTCCGCGCCGCGGGCGCGTGCCATCGCCACGTCGGCGGGGGTTTCGGCATTGGCCAGCAGGGCGATCTCGACGCCGTCGCGGGTGCGCGTGGGCGCGTTGGCCAGCTTGGCCAGGCGGCGCCCTTCGTCGGCGGCTTGGCGCTGCCAGGCGCGGTAGCGCGACAGGTCCTGCGCGGTGGGATGCACCACCGTTTCGCCGCGCTCGGCGTCGAGCAGGATCAGGTCGTCGTCGTGGATGTCGGCCAGCGCGTCGCGCGTACCCACCAGCATCGGCAGGCCGAGGCTGCGCGCCAGGATCGCGCTGTGCGAGTAGGCGCTGCCGGAGCTGGCGACGACGCCGAGCAGCCCGGCGCCGGCCAGTTGCGCCATGTCGGCCGGGGCGATCGAGTCGGCGATCAGGATCTCGCCGACGCGGGCGGCCAGCTTGCGTTCCTCCGGGCTGGTCTGGCGCTGCAGCGCGGAGATCACCCGGTTGATCACCTGCTCGACGTCCTCCTTGCGGCTGCGCAGGTAGGGGTCGTCCATCGCCTCGAACACGGCGGCGAGGCGGTCACGTTGTTTTTTCAGCGCCGCGCCGGGTCGGTAGCGGCCGACCCGCACCAGGTCGTCCAGCCCGCGCAGCAGTTCGGCATCGTCCAGCAGCAGGCTGTGCGCGTCGATGAACTCGTTGACCTCGCGTGCCAGCGCGCCGTGCAGCTTGCCGCGCAACTCGCGCAGTTCCTGCCGCGCGGTCTCCAGCGCCCGGTGCAGCAGCTGCAATTGCTCCTCGACCTCGCCCTCGTCCAGTGGCCGGGTGTCGACGGCGTAGCGGCTCGGCTGCACCAGCCGCGCCCGTCCGAGCGCCATGCCGCGCGCCGCCAGCGTGCCGGGGAGGACGTGTCTCACGATTGGCCCCCTTGGGGGCCAATCGCGGGAATAGGGAATAGGGAATAGGGAATAGGCAAAGCAGAAAGCAAGGTGCTTGCGGGAAGCGGGGCGCTCGCGGGCACTCCGCTTCTTACCATTTCCGATTCCCTATTCCCGATTCCCTGCATCTCAGGCTCCCTCGTCGAACTTGCGCTCGAACAGCGCGATCACCGCCGCCAGAGCGGCTTCTTCGTCGGGGCCGTCGGCACGCACGGACAGCGGCGTGCCGATGCCGGCGGCGAGCATCATTACGCCCATGATGCTTTGTGCGTTGACCTCGCGGCCCTTGCTGACCAGCCAGACGGTGGATTTGAAGCCCTGCACCAGTTGCACCAGCTTGGCCGAGGCGCGGGCGTGCAGGCCGAGCTTGTTGGAGACGACGATTTCTTGTTCGAGCATGGGCAGTGTCAGGCGTGGTCGATGAAGATGCCGCCGCGACCGCCGCTGGCGGCGATTTCGGCCAGTTCGTCGAGCGGCTTCTCCGCGTAGTTGAGGACGCGCAGCAGCATCGGCAGGTTGAGCCCCGACACGCAGCGCAGGTGCACGCCGAGCGCGCCCAGCGACAGGCCGATGTTGCACGGGGTGGCGCCGTACAGGTCGGCCAGGATCAGCACGCCGCCGCCCTGGTCCAGCTCGCGCGCGTGGTGGGCGGTGAGCGAGCGCATGACCTCCGGGTCGGCCTCCGGCGGCACTTCCACCGCGGCCACCCGCAGCGGCAGCTGCGGCATCACGTGGCGCGCGGCGGAGATCAGCGCGTGGCCGACCGCCTCGTGGGTCATCAGCAGCACGCCGACGCTCATGGGGTTGGCCTCGCCGGGTGGCTCGCGCGCATCATCATTCGAGCTCGCGGTGGAAGGTGAGCACGCCTTCGCGCTGGCTGCGGTAGTGCGCGGCGAGCTTCTCCACCAGGTAGACCGAGCGGTGGCGTCCGCCGGTGCAGCCGATGGAGACGGTCAGGTAGCTGCGGTCGTCCTGTTCGAAGCGCGGAATCCAGCGGTCGAGCCAGCTCGCGGTGTCGGCGAAGTACTCGCCCACCATGGGCTCGGCGTCGAGGTATTCGCGCACCGGCGCGTCCTTGCCCGACAACGGCCGCAGATGCGGTTGCCAGTGCGGGTTGGGCAGGCAGCGCGCATCGAACACGAAATCCGCATCCAGTGGCAGTCCGCGCTTGAACGCGAACGACTGGAACATCAGGGTCAGTCCCTCGGTGGCCTGCGCGTAGCCGGTGGCGACCAGCCGGCGCAGCTGGTGCACGTTGAGGTCGCTGGAATCGATCACCTTCTCGGCGATCGCCATCAGCGGGCGCAGCAGGCGGCGCTCCTCGACGATCGCATCGGCGAGCGACACGCCGCGCAAGGCCAGCGGGTGGCGCCGGCGGGTTTCCGAGTAGCGCTTGATCAGCACCTCGTCGCGGCAGTCGAGGAAGATCAGGTGCGGCTCCACCCCGGAGGCGGCCAGCTCGGACAACACATGGGGCAGGTGGGCGAAGTCCTCGCCGCGATTGCGCACGTCCATGCCCACCGCGATGCGCCGGCGCCGGCTGCTGCGATCCTGCAGCACGGCCTGCACCAGGTGCGGCAGCAGGCTGCCGGGCAGGTTGTCGACGCAGTAGAACTCCAGATCCTCCAGCGCGCGCAGCGCCACCGTCTTGCCGCCGCCGGACAGGCCGGTGAGCACGATCAGGTGGATTCCCTCGCGGGCGTTGAAGGGGGTCAGCGGCGGCTCGTTCTCGTTCATGCGTTCACCACGGGGGCAGTCGGCGCAGCTGGTGCGCCTGGCGGTCGATGAAGGTCTGCGCCGGATCGATGCCCTTGCTCTTCAGCGCGTGGCTGCGCACCGCGGCTTCGACCAGCACCGCGATGTTGCGGCCGGACGCCACCGGGATGGTGATCATCGGCACCTGCACGTCGAGGATCGGGCGATGGCCGATGTCGCCGGTGAGGCGGGTGAGCGCATCGGCCTCCTCGCCGTCGCGCAGCGGCTTCAGGTGCACCACCAGGCGCAGGTACTTGGAAGTCTTCACCGACATGTGACCGAACATCTCGCGCACGTTGAGGACGCCCAGGCCGCGCACTTCGAGCAGGTCCTGCAGCAGCTCGGGGCAGGTGCCGTCGATCACGTCCGGCGCGATCAGGGTGAACTCGGTGGCGTCGTCGGCCACCAGCCGATGGCCGCGGCTGATCAGTTCCAGCGCCAGCTCGCTCTTGCCCGAGCCGGCCTCGCCGGTGATCAGCACGCCGATCGAGAACACTTCCAGAAAGACGCCGTGCAGCGTGGTCTTGGCCGCCAGCATGCGCGCCAGGTGATATTGCAGGTAGGTCAGCAACTCGTGGCCGCGCTTGGGGCTGATCCACAGCGGCATGTCGGTTTCCTCGGCGACCTCGCGCAGGTCGGCGGGAACGGATTGATCCTTGGTCACGATCAGGGCCACCGGCTGGTAGGCGGCGATCTTGTGCATCACTTCCCAGCGCTGGCGCGAGTCGAGCCCGTCGAGGTAGTTGAGCTCCTCCGAGCCGATGATCTGGATCTTGTTCGGGTAGATGATGTTGAGGTAGCCGATCAGCGACGGCCGCCGCGCCTGCGCCACGCCCGGCTCCAGCAGCCGCGATTCGCCGCGCATGCCCGACACCCAGCGCAGCGCCATGCGCTCGTGCACGCCGTCGTAGAGTTGTCGCGCGCTGATCCGATCCAAGCCTGCGGCCCTTGTGTCGCGTGATGGGCGACGTGGGCCGCCCGAACCGCCACCATTGTGCCAGCTTGCGGCTTGCACGGCGTGCAGAGGCAAGAACGGCCCGCCGGAGAACCGGCGAGCCGTGCTGCATGCGAATGGTCGAACCGACGCGGAGGGATCAGCCGTACTGGCGTTCCTCGCGCGCCTCGCGCTGATGCTTGTCGGCGACTTTCTCGCGGTACTTGCGCAACTGCGCGACCAGCTTGTCGAACAGCACGTCGATGGAGGCGTACATGTCCGCCTCGGTGGCTTCGGCGTGCAGGGTGCCGCCGACCACGCTCAGGGTGCCGTCGGCGCGCTGCTGGAGCTTGTCCAGCGAGAGCACGATCACGAGGCTTTTCAGCTTGTCGTCGAGGCGGGTGAGGCGGTCGAGCTTGGCGGTGGCGTGGTCGCGCAGCGCCGGGGTGACTTCAATCTGCTGGCCGCTGAGTTGGAATTGCATGGAGGCGCCTCCTCTGGTGGTGCAGTGCCGCGTTTCGCGGCGGGTGGACGTGCCGCGGTCGGCTCGACCTGGCACGTCTTTCAGTCATCTCGTCTACAAGACATGGGAACACTTTGGCGACAAGCAAGTTCCCGCCCGCGCCATGCCGCGACCGATCAGCCGGCGCGCTGGCGTTCGCTGGATGTGGGTATGCGCAGCCCCTCCCGGTATTTGGCCACGGTGCGGCGGGCGACCTGGATGCCCTTGGATTGCAATTCTTCGGCGATGGCCTGGTCGGACAGCGGCTTGCGCGGATTCTCCGCGTCGATGAGCTTGCGCAGCATGGCCTGGATCGCGGTGGCCGAGGCGCTGCCGCCATCCTCCGTGGAGACGCCGCTGGAAAAAAAATACTTCAGCTCGAAGGTGCCGCGCGGCGTGTGCAGGTATTTGCGCGTGGTGACCCGCGAGATGGTGGATTCGTGCATGCCCACCTCCTCGGCCACCTCGCGCAGCACCAGCGGATGCATCGCCTCCGGGCCGTAGTCGAGGAAGGCGCTTTGCCGGCGCACGATCGCCTCGGCCACCTTGAGCAGGGTTTCGGCGCGCGATTCCAGGCTCTTGATCAGCCAGCGCGCCTCCTGCAGCTGGCCGCGCATCCAGCTGGCATCCTCGCCGCGGGCCTTGGCGATCAGGCCGCAGTAGTGCTGGTTCAGGCCCAGCCGGGGCTGCGAATCGGGGTTGAGGCTGACCCGCCAGCGCATGCCGTCGCGGATCGCATAGGCGTCCGGCGCCACGTACTCGACCGGGGTGGCGTCCAGCGCCGCGCCGGGGCGCGGGTCCAGGCTGCGGATCAATACGGCGGCCTCGGCCACGTCGTCGGGCGTGGCATGCAGGCGCCGCGCCAGTCGCACGATGTCATTGCGCGCCAGCAATTCCAGCTCGCTGTCGACGATGCGCAGCGCCAGGCTGCGATGCGGGGTGTCGGGGTCGAATTGCTCCAGTTGCACGCGCAGGCAGTCGCGCAGGTCCAGGCTGCCGACGCCGGCCGGGTCGAAGCCCTGCAGCCGGCGACGCACCGCCTCCACTTCCTCCACGCTGGCGTCGAAGCCGGCTGGCAGCGCGGCGAGCACCGCTTCCATCCCCTCGGCCAGGTAGCCGGCGGGATTGAGCGCGTCGATCAGCACGGTGGCGATCAGGTGTTCGCGCGGGTTGAACGAGGCCAGGTTGAGCTGCCAGGTCAGGTGTTGCTGCAGGGTTTCCGGGGCGGCGTTCTGCGGCTCGAAATCCTCGTCGCCGCGCGAACCGCTGCCGTTGCCGGGACTGTTGCTGGAGAAGTCGATCGGCGACTCCGCCACGCCGCCGCCGTCGGCCCAGTCGATGGCGCCTTCATCGTTCTCGCTGTGGCTCTCGGGCGCCTTGTCGGCGAGCTGGAAATTGCTCTCGGCGTCGTCGAGACCTTCGGTTTCCTCGTCCTCGGCCTCCTCGGCAAACTCCAGCAACGGGTTGCTCTCGGCGATCTGCCGCAGTTCGGCTTCCAGCTCCAGCTGCGACAGCTGCAACAGGCGGATCGCCTGCTGCAGCTGCGGCGTCAGGGTCAGTTGCTGGTGGAGGCGAAACTGTAATGCGGGTTTCATGCCAGCCAGGTCGAAGGAACGTGCGGCCATCCTAGCGCGTGGCCGGAGACGCGGCCAGCGCGGCCCGTTACGCCCTCGTTCAGAGCCGGAATTCGCGGCCCAGATAGACCTCGCGGACCTTTTCGTCGGCCAGGATGTGCGCCGGCGTGCCGCGCGAGAGCACCTCGCCCTCGTTCAGGATGTAGGCGCGGTCGCAGATGCCCAGGGTTTCGCGCACGTTGTGGTCGGTGATCAGCACGCCGATGCCGCGTTCCTTGAGGTGGCGCACGATGCGCTGGATTTCGCCCACGGAGATCGGGTCGACGCCGGCGAACGGTTCGTCCAGCAGCATGTAGCGCGGATTGGCCGCCAGCGCGCGGGCGATTTCCACGCGGCGCCGCTCGCCGCCGGACAGGCTGATGCCCTTCTGGCCGGCGATGTGGGCGATCTTCAGCTCGTCGAGCAGGCTTTCCAGCTCGCTGTCGCGCTGCTTCGAGGTCAACCCCTCGCGCAGTTCCAGCACCGCCATGATGTTGTCCGCCACGCTCAGCCGGCGGAACACCGACGCCTCCTGCGGCAGGTAGCCGATGCCAAGCTTGGCGCGTGCATGCATCGGCAGGCCGGTGATGTCGCGCTTGTCCAGGGTGATCGTGCCGGCATCGGCCTCGATCAGGCCGACCACCATGTAAAAGCAGGTGGTCTTGCCGGCGCCGTTGGGGCCGAGCAGGCCGACTACTTCGCCCTCGCGGATCGAGAACGCGAAATGGCGCACGACCTGGCGCGACTTGAAGCTTTTCTGCAGACCTTCGGCGGAGAGCATGGGGTCAGTGTTGCCCCTGCGGCGCCGGGCTGCTGGCCGCGGCGGCCGGCGCCGCGGCGGAAGACGCGGGGGCGGGAGGGATGGTGGCGGAGTGCGCGGTAGCAGGCTGCGGCTTGGGCAGGAAAATCATGTGCACCATGCCGTCGTTGCCGCTGCTGCCGGTCATCTCGCTGGTCTGCGTGTTGTAGGTGAGGGTGTCGCCATGGGCTTCGCCGCGACCTTGCTGGTGCACCGCGGCCTGGCCCTTGAGCGTGGCGATGCCCTTGATGTTGTCGTAGTCCAGCGTGCGCGCGTCGCCGGACATCAGGTTGCCGGCATCGTCCAGTTGCTGGATGTGGGCGTTGCCGGTGACCACGATGCGGCTCAGCTGCTGGTTGCCGTCGACGTAGATCTTGGCCAGGTCGCCGGTGATCCGCAGCGTGCCCTGGCTCAGCTCGACGTGGCCGTTGAGCGTGGTGACGCTGTTGGGTGCATTGAAGCCGCTGAACGAATCGGCATGCACCACCCGCATCGGCTGGCTGCGGTCATCCTTCCTGGCCAGGGCGGGCTGCAGCAGCAGCGCCCCCAGCACGAGCAGGGCGAGCCGGAGCATTCCGTGGGTGCGGAAAGAGGATGCCGTGGACGTCATGGAGAAGTTCCAGGTGGTTGTCAGAGAGGTTGGCGCGCATGCCGACCCCGTTCATTCTACTGTCGCCCTGCGTGAGCTGGGCGGGTTGGGCCGTTTCCAGGCGGTTTTCGCGCGGCCACGCGGTGACTTCCGAGGTCTTCACGCCGGCATCGGGGCGGGCCACGCCGTGCGCGTCGGTGAAGGCATCCCGGTGCAGCTCGACCGGCCCCTGCAGCTTGAGCACGGTGCCCGGCTTGTTGACCCAGCCGTAGCGCGACTTGCCGCGCCACGGCGGCACGCCGGCCTGTTCGGCAGGAATCTGGAACGTGGGCGAGTCGAGATACAGCGACTCGTCGCCTTCGCGCCGGTCCACCCGCGGCGCCTGCAGGTACACGCTGGGCTTGCCGTCGACGCCGAACTCGGTGACGCGGGCATCGCTCAAGGTGTAGCTCGAACGCGGCGGGCCGACGAAGTCGCGCGCGCGCGGCGCCGGGCCCAGCCACCACAGCAGCAACTGGCTGGTGCCCGCGGCGAGGCCGACCAGCACGATGGCGGCCGGCAGGCGCCGGTCGCGCAGCCACTGGCGCAAGCTCACTGCCAGTGCTCCCGCTCGGCGTCGCCGTGGCCTTGCGCGTGCAGGATCAGGTCGCACACCTCGCGCGCCGCGCCTTCGCCGCCGGGCGCACGCGTCTGCCAGTGCGCCGCCTCGGCGATCCACGGGTGTGCATTGGCCACCGCCACGGCCAGGCCCGCCACGCGCATCGGTGCGAGATCGGGCAGGTCGTCGCCGACGTAGGCCACCTGCGCGGGCTGCAATTGCAGCGCGTCGAGCAATTCGTTCAGGCAGGCACGCTTGTTGCCCTGGCCCTGGTAGACGTGGGCGATGTCCAGCTCCTCGGCGCGCAGCGCCACCGGATGACTGATCCGCGCGGTGATCAGTGCGACCTGCACGCCGTAGGCCTGCAGCCGTTTCAGGCCCAGCCCGTCGTGCACGTGGAACACCTTGGTCTCGCGGCCGTCCTCGCCGTACCACAGGCGGCCGTCGGTGAGCGTGCCGTCGACGTCGAACACGGCCAGGCGTACGCGGGCCGCGCGCTCAAGGATCGCTGCCGGAAGATTGGTGAGATAGACGGGATTGGGCACGATTGTGATTTCGGGTTTCAGAGCGAAAGCGCGAGCTTGCCTGATTTTCTGATTTGCCAAGGCAAATCAGACCACGCGCGCACGAAGCAGATCGTGAATGTTCAGCGCGCCGACGACGTGCTGTTCGTCGTCGACCACCAGCAGCGCGTGGATCTGGTGCTTCTCCATCAGCTGCGCGGCCTCGGCGGCCAGGCGCTCGGCGCCGATCGTCTTGGGGCCGCGGGTCATCAGGTCGGCGACGCGGGCGCCGCGCAGGTCGACCTCCTCGTCGTCCAGCGCGCGGCGCAGGTCACCGTCGGTGAACACCCCCAGCAGGCGCTGCTCGGCATCCACCACGGCGGTCATGCCCAGTTGCTTGCGGGTCATTTCCATCAGCGCGGTGGTGAGCGAGGCATCGGGCGACACCCGCGGCACGTCGTCGCCGCTGTGCATCACGTCGCTGATGTGCAGCAGCAGGCGCCGGCCCAGCGCGCCGGCCGGGTGCGAGCGGGCGAAATCGTCGGCGGTGAAGCCGCGCGCCTCCAGCAGCGCGATCGCCAGCGCGTCGCCCAGCACCAGCGCCACCGTGGTGCTGGTGGTCGGCGCCAGCCCGAGCGGGCAGGCTTCGCTGGAGATGCTGCCATCCAGGTGTACCTCGGCCTCGCGCGCCAGCGAGGAGGTGGCGCGCCCGGTGATCGCGATCAGCGGGATGCCCTGGCGTTTGATGACCGGCAGGATGAACAGCAGTTCGTCAGTCTCGCCCGAGTAGGAGATCGCCAACACCACGTCCTGCGGCAGGATCATGCCCAGGTCGCCGTGGCTGGCTTCGCCCGGGTGCACGAAGAACGCCGGGGTGCCGGTGGAAGCCAGGGTGGCGGCGATCTTGCGCGCCACGTGGCCGGATTTGCCCATGCCACTGACCACCACGCGGCCCTTGCAGGCCAGGATCAGGCTGCAGGCGGCGGCGAAGTCGTCGCCGATGCGCTGCTCCAGCGCGGCGATCGCGGTCGCCTCGGTGGCGATCACGGTACGGGCGCTGCGGATGATGGCGTCGGGGCTCGGCGCGTTCGACGCGGGTGGGGCGATGCGTGCGTTCATGTGAGCTCAAGTGGGGGAAGGGCGCCGACGTCGTTTCTGTGCCAGAAGAATTCCATTACCATGGCATATTCGCATTTTAACGTCTTTGCCTGCCCCATGGTGCCGCCACGCGCGCCACCCATGGCTTCGCCGGCACGACTCCGTATGGAACGCCCATGGACCCCAATCGCATACAGGCGATGATCGAAGCAGGCCTGCCCGGCGCCCGGGCCGAGGTCGACGGCGCCGACGGCGTGCATTTCGAAGCCACCGTCGTCGCCAGCCAGTTCGCCGGCAAGCTGCCGCTGGCGCGCCACCGACTGGTCTACGCCACCCTGGGCGAGCTGATGGGCGGCGCGATCCACGCGCTGGCACTGAAGACCTTGACGCCGGAAGAGGCCGGGAATAGGGAGTAGGGAATAGGGAATGGCAAGAGCCGCTCCCCATCCTGACTCGCGACAATCCCGGCTTTTCCATTCCCTATTCCCTATTCCCGATTCCCAGCTCAATGGCCAAAATCCTCATCAACGGCGGCGTGCCACTTCATGGCGAGGTCGGCATTTCCGGCGCCAAGAACGCCGTGCTGCCGATCCTCGCCGCCTGCCTGCTGGCCGACGAGCCGGTCAGCATCGGCAACGTGCCGCATCTGCACGACGTCACCACCTTCATCGAGCTGCTCGGCCAGATGGGCGTGCAACTGGTGCTGGATGACCGCATGAAGATGCACGTCGACCCGCGCACCACCAGCACCTGCGTGGCGCCGTACGACCTGGTGCGCACCATGCGCGCCTCGATCCTGGTGCTCGGCCCGCTGGTGGCGCGCTTCGGCCAGGCCGAGGTCTCGCTGCCCGGTGGCTGCGCGATCGGTTCGCGCCCGGTCGATCAGCACATCCGCGGGCTGCAGGCGCTGGGCGCCGACATCACGGTGGAGAACGGCTACATCAAGGCGAAGGCGTCGCGGCTGAAGGGCGCGCGCGTCACCATGGACATGGTCACCGTCACCGGCACCGAGAACATCATGATGGCCGCGACCCTGGCGCAGGGCACCACCATCATCGACAACGCCGCGCAGGAGCCCGAGGTGGTGGATCTGGCGCATTGCCTGATGGCGATGGGTGCGCAGATCGAGGGCGCCGGCAGTTCCACCATGGTGATCCACGGCGTCGAACGCCTGCACGGCGCCGAGTACAGCGTGCTGCCCGACCGCATCGAGACCGGTACCTTCCTGGTCGGCGCGGCGATGACCGGCGGCAAGGTGCGCGCGCGCCACGCCCGCGCCAACACGCTGGACGCGGTGCTGGCCAAGCTGGAGGAAGCCGGCGCGCAGATTTCCACCGGTGACGACTGGATCGAGCTGGACATGGGCGGGCGCCGGCCGAAGGCGGTCAACATCAGCACCGCGCCGTACCCGGCGTTCCCGACCGACATGCAGGCGCAGTTCACCGCGCTCAACTGCGTGGCCGAAGGCACCGGCGTGGTCACCGAGACGGTGTTCGAGAACCGCTTCATGCACGCGCACGAACTGCAGCGCCTGGGCGCCGACATCCGACTGGAAGGCAACACCGCGATCGTGAAGGGCGTGGAGCACATGAGCGGCGCGCCGATCATGGCCACCGACCTGCGTGCCTCGGCCTGCCTGGTGCTGGCCGGCCTGGTCGCCAGCGGCGAAACCGTGGTCGACCGCGTCTACCACATCGACCGCGGCTACGAGAACATCGAGGAGAAGCTCGGCGTGCTCGGCGCGCGTATCCGCCGCCTGCCGAGCTGATCCGGCGTCCTAGGACCGCGTCCCCACCCGTAGGAGCTCGCTCGCGGGCGATGCTTTTGTGCCGGGACTCGGCATTGGGGATTCGCCAAAAGCATCGCCCGCGAGCGGGCTCCTACGGATCAGTCGGCCTTGTAGCTCACCAGCTCCATCGTGAGGTCGCCGCCATCGTGCTGCGACAGCTTGACCGGCAGCGGGTAGCGCTCGGGCGCATACCAGGCACTGAAGCCGCGGTCGGCATCGGTGCGGTCGACCCGCTGGGCCTGGAAGCTGCCGGCGGGAACCTGGATGTTTTCCTTGCCGACGACCCTGAACTGCTGGGTTTCCACCCGCTGGCGCACGGCGACCGCCAGCGCCACCTGCTGCTGGCCGTCCTGCAGGGCCACGCCCAGCGCCAGCGGCAAGGTGTTGCGCTCGACGATGCCCGGCTGCGCCGGATAGCTCTCGCTGCCCTTGCCGCTCTCGACGTGCACCTGGCGGGCGTTCCAGTCCACGCGCAGGTGGCGCGTCTTGTCCTTGATCCCGGTCCGCAGCTGATAGTCGTAGCTGATCGCCTCGGGCAGTTGGCCCTTCCAGCGGAAGCGTGAGGTCTCGTCCGTGCTGGCGCCGAGCAGCGCGGCGAGGCCGCCGGTGCCCTTGACCGCCTTGCGGTAGGTCCACTGACCGTTGCCGTCGTTCTGCAGGCTCACCGTGGCGGTGCCCATCGGGCTGCCGTCGCGCGACACCTCGTAGGTGGCAGTGAAGGCGCCCGGCGTGGTGGCCGCGGTGGCGGTGCCAAGCCAGAAGGAAAGGGCCAGCAGGGTGGCGAGCAGGGGTCGCATGGTCATGCCCGGAGTCTGCCCGCGCCGGCCTGAATGGTGCATCACTCCAGGCCGTGGTCGCCCAGCAGCAGCGGGGCCGACAGCGGCTGCCCGGCATGGTGCGCCGTGCCGTCGCGCCATTGCAGGCGACCGCTGGCGAGCAGGCCGAGCACGGCCGGCAGCAGGCGGTGTTCCAGCGGCAGCAGGCGCTCGGCCAGGCGCTGTTCGTCGTCGCCGGCCTCGATCGCCAGCCGTGCCTGGGCGATCACCGGGCCGCCATCGAGCTCGGCGGTGACGAAATGCACGCTGGCGCCATGTTCGGCGTCGCCGGCTTCCAGCGCGCGCCGATGGGTGTGCAGGCCGCGGTACTTCGGCAGCAGCGAAGGATGGATGTTGATCACGCGGCCGACCCACGGACGCAATGCCTCGGCGTCGATCACGCGCATGAAACCGGCCAGCACCAGCAGCTCGGCACCGCTGGCGGCAACGCGGCCGAACAGGTCCAGGTCGTAGGCGCGGCGATCGGGATAGGCTTTCGGCGACAGCGCCAGGGTGGGGATGCCGGCCGCCTCGGCCAGGCGCAGCGCGCCGGCGTCGGCCTTGTCGCTGGCCACGAGGGCGAATTCCACCGGCAGGGTGCCGGCGTCGCGCGCGGCAATCAGCGCGGCGAGATTGCTGCCGCGGCCGGAGGCGAGGACGGCGATGCGTGTTGGTGAGGTCATGGTTTTCGCCGTTCGCCCTGAGCGTGGACCCGCAGGGTCGGAGTCGAAGGGTCCTTCGGCTTCCTCGCTTCCTGAAAAAGCAGCCATTTCCGGTTGCTTTCCGCGTGCGCTGCGCTCAGGGCGAACGGTATGTCGGCGCAGCGCGGGCGGGCACGATATGTCAGCCGATATGCACGCGCTCGTCGTCCTGTGCCTTCACCACCGCGCCGATCACCGAGCTGACCAGGCCGTGCTGCGCCAGCAGCGCGGACGCGTCGGCCACGGCGTCGGGCGGCAGGATCACGGTGAAGCCGATGCCGCAGTTGAACGTGCGCCACATTTCCTCGCGCGCGACCTTGCCTTCGCGCATCAGCCAGTCGAACACCGGCGGCAGCACGATGGCCGATGCGTCCAGCGCGAGGCCGAGGCCGTCGGGCACGACGCGGATGATGTTTTCCTTGAGGCCGCCGCCGGTGATGTGGGCGAGTCCGTGGACCACGCTTTCCTTCAACAACTCCAGCATCGGCTTCACGTAGATCGTGGTTGGCGCCATCAGCGCATCGGCCAGGGTCACGCCGCCGAGATCAAGCTCCCACGGGTTGCCGGCGCGCTCGAGAATCCTGCGCACCAGCGAATAGCCGTTCGAGTGCGGCCCGCTCGAGGCGACGCCCAGCACCACGTCGCCGGCCACGATCGACGCGCCGCTCAGCATGCGTGACTTTTCCACCGCGCCGACGGTGAAGCCGGCCAGGTCGTATTCGCCGGGCGGGTACATGTCGGGCATCTCGGCGGTTTCGCCGCCGATCAGCGCGCAACCGGCCAGCTCGCAACCCCTGGCGATGCCGCCGACCACGGCCACGGTGGTCTCCACGTCCAACTTGCCGGTGGCGAAGTAGTCGAGGAAGAACAGCGGCTCGGCGCCCTGCACCAGCACGTCGTTGACGCACATGCCGACCAGGTCGATGCCGATGGTGTCGTGCCGGCCCAGTTGCTGGGCGAGCTTGAGCTTGGTGCCGACACCGTCGGTGCCGGACACCAGCACCGGCTCCCGGTAGCGGCCGGAGAGATCGAACAGGCCGCCGAAGCCGCCCAGCCCGCCCATCACCTCGGGGCGGAAGGTGCGCTTGACCAGCGGCTTGATGCGTTCGACCACGGCATTGCCGGCGTCGATATCGACGCCGGCGGCGCGGTAGGTGAGGGCGTCGGACATGGCGGAAACCGGCGTGGCAGAAACACGCAAGTTTAGCAGCATGCGCCACCGAAACCCGCGGCATCCGGTCGCCGCCGCACCGCATGGATGGACGCTGCGGGCGGGATTGGGCAGACTTCACCCGTGTTTTCTTCAGGAAGATCGCCGTGCCCATGCGCCTGCACCGTCTGTGGATCGTGTTCCTGCTGCTCGGGCTGGCGGCGCTGCCGCGCCTGCATGCGCAGGCGGCCGGCTCGCCGTATTCGGTCACCGTGCCGGTGACCGACACCAGCGACGAGCAGCGCGACCAGGCGTTCTCCACCGCGCTGGCGCAGGTGATGGCGCGGGTGGCCGGCGGGCAGGACCTGCGCGCCAACCCGGGCTACGCCGAGGCGCTGGGCAGCGCCAGTTCGCTGGTGCAGAAGTTCCAGTACCAGCGCGCCGCCACCGGCCTGGTGCTGGACGTGGATTTCGCGCCGGCCTCGGTGCGTCGGCTGATCGGCAAGCTCGGCGTGGCCAGCGCGGGGATCAAGCCGCCGGTGCTGCTGCTGGTGCGGCAGGCCGACGGCAGCGCCGTCGATCCGGCGCAACTGGCCAGCCTGGCCACCACTGCCGCGGCGCGCGGCACCACGGTGGTCTTCCCCGAGCCCGGCAGCGAGCCCGATCCGGCGCTGGTCGCGGCGGCCGACCCGGCCACGCTGGCGCGCATCAACCGGCAGTACCACACCGGCCTGGTCCTGCTCGGCAGCCTGCACGCCGGCACCGCGGACTGGACGCTGATTGCCGGCGGCCAGGCGCAGCGCTGGAGCAACCAGGGTACGGACGAGGATGCCGTGCTGGCCGATGCCGGCAACGGCCTGGTCGACCGGCTGGGCAAGCAGCTCAACGTGATCGGCGCGGCGACCAGCGAAGGCAAGCTGTGGATCAGCGGCGTGGATTCGGCCGATGAGTACGCCAGCCTGCTCGCCACGCTCGACAGCGATCCCTCGGTGCACCAGGTGACCACGATCGGTGCGCTGAACGACGGCGTCCTGCTGGGTGTCACCGCGTCGATGCCGATCAAGGCGCTGGCCACCAGCCTCGCCGCGGGCGGGCGCTTGCTGCTGCAGGGCGAACCGCACGAGGGTGCGGACGCCAACTTGCGCTGGCTGCGGTGAAGGCGGTGGATCGGGTGACCCGGGACAAGGACATCTCGCGGCGCTGGCAGCTGTTCGCGCTCGCCGCCGTCATCGTCTATCTGCTGTGGCTGCTGGCGCCGGTGCTGATGCCGTTCGCGATCGCCGCGATGCTGGCCTACCTGGGCGATCCGCTGGCCGACCGGCTGGAGCGGCTGGGGCTGAAGCGGATGTGGGCGGCCACGATCGTCTTCGTGGTGCTCCTGGTGGTGGTCGTCGGCGTGCTGCTGCTGCTGATCCCGATGATCGTCCACCAGGTCGAGAACCTGGTCAGCAACTTGCCGCGCTACGGCGACTGGGCGCAGAACGTGGCCTGGCCATGGCTGCAGGCGCGACTGCACCTGGACCCGCACACCTTCGACAGCGAGCGCCTGCTCGGCACCCTCAAGGCGCACATCGGCTCGATCGGCGGCGTCGCCACCGCGGTGATCGGCAAGGTCTCGCGTTCGGGCGTCGGCATCGCCATGTGGCTGACCAACCTGGTGCTGATCCCGGTGGTGGCGTTCTACCTGCTGCGCGACTGGGATCGGCTGGTGGCCACCATCGACGGCATGCTGCCGCGCTCGGTGCAGCCGACCATCGCGCACCTGGCGCGTGAGTCCGATGCCATCCTCGGCGCCTTCGTGCGCGGCCAGCTGCTGGTGATGCTCGCGCTGGGCGTGTTCTACGGCACCGGGCTGGGCCTGGTGGGCCTGTCGGTCGGCCTGCTGATCGGCATGGTCGCCGGCCTGCTCAGTTTCGTGCCGTATCTCGGTTTCATCATCGGCTTCGTCGCCGCGATCATCGCTGCGCTGGTGCAGTTCGGCGACTGGGCCCACGTGCTGATGGTGTGCGGCGTGTTCATGCTGGGCCAGCTGCTGGAAGGCTACGTGCTGGTGCCCAAGCTGGTTGGCGACAAGATCGGCCTGCATCCGGTGGCGGTGATCTTCGCGGTGCTGGCCGGCGGTTACCTGTTCGGCTTCCTCGGCGTGCTGCTGGCCTTGCCGGCCGCGTCGGTGATCGTGGTGTTGCTGCGCTATCTGGTCGAGCGCTACCGGATGAGCGAGCTGTACAACGACGAGGGGCCCGCCGATCCGGTGATCGCCGAGGTCGAGGTGGCCGTGCGCGCCGATGGCGACGTCGCTGCCGGGGCGCAGGTGGCGCCCGCGCCGGGGGACCGGCCGGCCGAATGAACCGGCAACTGCCGCTCTCGCTGCGCTGGCCGCGACGCCAGCGCTTCGAGCATTTCCACGCCGGCGCCAACGCGGCCGCGCTGGCCGCGCTGCGCCGCTTCGCGGTGGAGCCCGGTGTGCCCTGGATCTACCTGCATGGCGTGGCCGGCAGCGGCCGCAGCCACCTCCTGCTGGCCACCTGCCAGGCCGCCACCGCGGCCGGCCGGCGCGCGCAATACCTGCCGCTGGCCACGATGGGTGATGCCGCGGCCGTCATGCGCGGCGTCGCCGGCAGCGAGCTGCTGGCGCTGGATGATCTCGGTTCCATCGCCGGCAAGCGCGATGCGGAACATGCGCTGTTCGACCTCTACAACCGCGCGAGAGCCGAAGGTCACGCGCTGCTGTTCGCCGCCGACGCCGCGCCCGCGCAGATGGGCATCGAGCTGCCCGACCTGCGCTCGCGCCTCGGCGCCTGCACCCAGTTCGCGTTGAAGCCGCTGGACGACGACGAACGGCGCGCGGTGTTGAAGGCGCAGGCGTCCTCGCGCGGCATCGAGCTGGACGACAGCGTGCTTGACTGGCTGTTCGCCCGCTATGCGCGCGACCTCGGCGCCTTGCTCGACCTGCTCGACAAGCTGGATGCCGCCTCGCTGGCCGCACAGCGGCGCGTCACCATCCCGTTCCTGCGCGATTTCCTGCGCGAGGGTGGGGCTGGCGCGTCCTGACCGGCGTCAGGCCTCGCCCGTCTCGGCGTCCAGCCGCGCCATCACCGCGTCGGTGACGCGGGCGCAGCGGCGGCCCATGAAGGCGAAAGCCTCGCCGACGGTGGTGGCGAGCTTGTCGTGCAACGCGGCGCGCAGCTGGCGGCGGGCGCGATGCAGGCGGGTTTTCACCGTCTCCGGCTTGATGCCGAGCTGGCTGGCGGTTTCCTCCACGCTGCATTCCTCGACCTCGCGCAGCATGTACACCACGCGGAAAGCCGGCGGCAGTTCGTCGATGGCGTGCTCGAGCAGGTGGCGGATCTGCGCGCGGGCGGCGGAGGCGGCGGGGTCCTCGCTGCCGAAGGCCGAGGGGAAGCGGATGATCTGGTGCGTGTCGTCGGGTGCGGCGTCCACCTGTTCCAGCCCGACCATGGTGTGGCGCTTGCGCAGGCGGCCACGGGCCTCGTTCAGCACGATCGTGGTCAGCCAGGTCGACAGGGTCGAATCGCCGCGGAATGAATCCAGCTTGTCATAGGCACGCATATACGACTCCTGCAACACGTCTTCCGCCTCGGAGTCCTCGCCGATCACGGCGCGCGCGACACGGAACAGGCGCTGGTTGCAGCGTTGCATGATGTGGCGGAACGCCTCGCGCTCGCCGCTGCGAACAAGCGCCACCAGCGCGTGGTCGTCCAGCGCGGTGTAGTCGACGGATGCAACATGGGCATGGCCTTGCATGATTTTCTCCTTTTACACCCGATACGATGCATCTGCATGCTTGGAGGTTCCCGGCTCAACCCGCGAGAGTGGCCAGGATTTCCGTCCGGCGCGGCTCCTGGGCAAATTCGCCGAGCAGGCGGCGGGTCTGCATGGACACGCCGTGCAGGCTCACCCCGCGTGACGACAGGCACTCGTGGCTGGCCTGCACGATCACCGCCACGCCGCGCGGCTGCAACACCTGGGCCAGGGTGTCGGCGATCTCCGTGGTCAGCCGCTCCTGGATCTGCAGGCGTCGACCGAAGGCCTCGACCAGCCGCGCCAGCTTGGAAATGCCGACCACGCGTCGGCGCGGCAGGTAGGCGATGTGCACCAGGCCGCGGATCGGCGCCATGTGGTGCTCGCACGTCGATTGCAGCGGGATGTCGCGCAGGATCACCGCATCGTCGTAGCCGCCGACTTCGCCGAACGTGCGCGTGAGCAGGCTGGCCGGATCCTGCCGGTACCCGCCAAACCACTCCTCGTACGCGCGCACCACGCGTGCCGGCGTGGCCAGCAGGCCTTCGCGCGCGGGATCATCGCCGGCCCAGCGGATCAGCGTGCGCACCGCCGCTTCCGCTTCGGCGCGGGATGGCTGTGAATTCTCGCGGGTGACCGCGGGCGCGGTCGGTGCGAGGTCGAGGGTCTGGTCGGATTCGAGCATGGGCGTGGCTTCGTGGGTGGTGACAGCCATGCGATGCAGACACCGTCGCCACGGTTCCCGTGACAGCGCGGGAACCTGCATGTTGCTACTGCATCAGATGGGCACCGGCGCCTGTCGTGCGCCCTCTTTCACGCAAGGAAACCTCCATCATGAACAAGCCGCTGTTTGCCCTCGCTCTCGGCCTTGCCTTCGTCGCGGCCTCCGTGACTGGCGTCAACGCCGCCACGCCGGCTCCCGCCATCAACGACGCGCAGATCGCGCACATTGCCTACACCGCCGGCGCCATCGACGTCACCGCCGCAAAGCAGGCGCTGCAGAAATCGCACAACCCGCAGGTGCGCGCGTTCGCCGAGGAGATGGCGCGCGACCACGCCGCGGTGAACGATCAGGCGCTGGCGCTGGTGAAGAAGCTGGGCGTGACGCCGCAGGACAACCCGACCAGCCAGTCGCTGGCGAGCGCCGCCGCCGCCGAGCAGACGAAACTCGCCGCGCTCAGTGGCGCGGCATACGACAAGGCCTATGCGGCGAACGAAGTCGCCTTTCACAAGACCGTCAATGGTGCGCTCAGCGGCACGCTGATCCCCTCGGCGCAGAACCCGGAGCTGAAATCGCTGCTGGAAACCGGCCTGAAGCTGTTCCAGTCGCACCAGATGCATGCCGAGCATCTCGTGCACGGCCTGAAGTAAGGGGCACGTCATGCCTCGTATCGTGATCATGCTCGCCGGCCTTCTGCTGCTGTTCGCCGGGGCGATACCCGCCACGGCGACCGGCACCGCGCAGGCGCCGCGCGTGCATGTGATCGTGGTCGACAAGATGGCATTCGGTCCGATGCCTGCCGGCGTTCGCGCCGGCGACATCATCGAATGGGTCAACCACGACATCTTCGAACACAGCGCCACCGCCCGCGACGGCAGCTTCGACGTCGACCTCAAGCCCGGCGCCAGCGTGCGCACCACAGCGAAGCCCGGCACCGTGGCGTTCTTCTGCAAGTTCCACCCCACGATGCAGGCGACCCTGGTGGTGAAGTAGCAGATTCGCCGTACGTTTGTTCCCTGCGGCTAATGCCCCTCACCCGAAACAGCTGGAAATTGGAGACTTGGCATCAGTTCTTCGGTCTCCTTGAACACACCTTTGAAATGACTACGAAGGAATAAATCGTGCTTCTTGTCTCTCGAGAAGCAGGGGGGAGGGTCATCTGGCGGGGGAACGCACACGCCTTCAAACACCCCTCCACTTTCATGAAGAGATCCTATGCTTCCGCCCGTCGCCGCAAGTAATGATTTGTCGTGATAAAACTTGATCCCATAGCCGCCACTAACCCAGTGACATTGGTCGGGCAAAAAACGATCCATGACAAGCGTGGCGATATAGTCGTCGCCCACCTTTTCCACTTTTTCCGGAACGTCAACCTGTTTGATCTTGGTACTGCCTGACGGCCAAACGACGGGAGCGCAACTCAGATCGCCGACAACCCAATTCGACTCAACCTCAACTCGATTGACCCCAGACTCCTTCTCCGCGCTTATCTTGAGCTTTTGGTAACGCGTAGGATGCGGATTCGGCGTGGGGCTCGGCGCCGGTGGGTTGGCGCAGCCCGACAGCACGGACATAGCGCAAACCAGCAGCAACATAGGCCATGGCGAAGCGGCCGCAGACGCGAACACCGCTTGGCTACCAGACGCATCCGCCTTGGAGTTCTGCATAAATCCCCTGCATTCGTTCGCCGAGCTTTCGCCCATGGTCGAAGCTCCAGCCCAATACGTGGAAGGCATCGTACTGCAGCCCATCCCCCATGCTGAGTAGCGCGAAGCTTCAAGAGGGCGAATTCGACCTTGACGCGGTCATTGCCATGAGGGCGCCCTGATCAGGTTCCGGCTGGCCGTCGGTTCAGGCCTTGAGCAATCCCGGCGTCGCCTGCTGCCCGATCGCATCGACCATCGCCTTCGCCACGTTGAGGTTGCCGGCGATGATGTTGCCGCTGGCGGGGATGCCGTCGCGGCCGGCGAAGTCGCAGTAGCGGCCACCGGCCTCATGCACCAGCAGCACGCCGGCGGCCATGTCCCACGGCTTCAGGCCGATCTCGAAATAGCCGTCGTAGCGGCCGGCGGCGACATAGGCCAGGTCCAGCGCGGCGGAGCCGGAGCGGCGGATGTCCTCGGCCTGGCCGAGGATGGCGCGGGTCATGTCCAGCTGCGGGCCGAGGTGCTCGCGCTGGCGGAACGGGAAGCCGGTGGCGATCATCGCGCCGCCCAGGTTCTCGCGTTTGCCCACGCGCATGCGGCGGTCGTTGAGGTAGGCGCCGTCGCCCTTGCTGGCGGTGTACAGCTCGTCGCGCAGCGGGTCGAATACCACCGCGTGGATCGGCACGCCCTTTTCCAGCAGCGCGATCGACACGCAGAAGTGGGGGATGCCACGCAGGTAGTTGTGGGTGCCGTCCAGCGGGTCGATCACCCAGGTCAGCGGACCCTTGCCGGTCGCGCCGCTTTCCTCGGCGAGGATGGCGTGGTCGGGGTAGGCGCGGCGCAGTTCCTTGACGATTTCCGCCTCGGCCAGCTTGTCGACCTCGGAGACGAAATCCATCTGCTGCTTCTCGACCACGTGCAGGCCGTCGATGCGGTTCATGTAGCGCAGGATCACATTGCCTGCAGAACGCGCGGCGCGCGCCGCGATCGTGACGTGTGGTCTGGCCATGGGTATCGACTTTGGAAGAGAGCGGGGTTTGCGGCCGCCGATTCTAGCAGGCCGCCCGCCGCTGCGGGCGGAAAGCGGCCGGCGCCGGCACTTGTCCGTTATCCTTGCGTGTTCCGCCCGCCACGCCGATCCGCGCATGCCCGACACCGCCGACCTCGCTTCCCGCCTCCGCTTCGTGCTGGTGCGTACCTCGCACCCGGGCAACATCGGCAGCGCGGCACGGGCGATCCGCACGATGGGTTTCGCGCGGATGGAGCTGGTCAGCCCGGCACATTTCCCCGACCGCGAGGCGAACGCGCTGGCGGCCGGTGCCGATGAAGTGCTCGAGCATGCCGGCGTGCACGGCGAGCTGGTCGACGCGCTGGCCGGCTGCAGTTTCGCGCTGGGCCTTTCCGCGCGTCGGCGCGGCATCACCCTGCCGGAAATCGGGCCGCGCGAAGCCGCGCGACAGGCGCTGGCTGCCGCGCGGCGCGGCGAACAGGTGGCGCTGCTGTTCGGCAACGAGCGCAGCGGGCTGGCGAACGAGGAGCTGGCGCACTGCCACGCGATGGTGCGGATTCCCAGCGTGGACGATTTCAGCTCGCTCAACCTGTCGCAGGCGGTGCAGGTGATGGCGTACGAATTGCGCATGGCGGCCCTGGGCGACGAAGTGCCCGCACCACCGCCGGAGCACGACGAGCCGCTCGCCGACGCCGCCCTGATGGAACAGTTCTACCGCCATCTGGCGCAGACACTGGACGACATCGAGTTCCACAAGGGCCGCGAGCCGACGACGATCATGCTGCGCCTGCGCAAGCTGTTCCAGCGCGCCCAGCCGGACCAGCGCGAGTTGCGTGTGCTGCACGGCATCCTGGCCGATGCACAGCGCATGGCCGGTCTGGCGAAACGGCACGATCCGTAGGGCGGGCAGTGCCCGCCATTTCTGGCGATGCCGTAGCGGTGCAAGGGCGGCGGGCAGTGCCCGCCCTACAGCTCGTCGGGCCGACGAACGGCGCTCCTACATCTCGTCGTCGGCCGGTTCCAGCGACGGCGCCGGGGTGACCAGCAGCTTGTCGATGCGGGCGCCGTCCAGGTCGACCACCTCGAAGCGGATGCCGCGCCAGGCGAATACCTCGCCGACCTGCGGCACGTGGCCCAACGCGGTCATCACCATGCCGGCCACGGTGCGGAAATCGTGGTCCGCCTCGCCCGGCAGTTCGCCGGTGCGCAGCAGTTCGCGCAGGTCGTCGGTGGACAGGCTGCCGTCGATCAGCCAGCTGCCGTCGGCGCGCTGCTTGATCGGGCTTTCGTCGCTGCCGCCGTGGCCGATCTGGCTGGCGCCGACCACCGCGGCCAGCAGGTCGTTGACGGTGACCACGCCCTCGATGTCGCCGTACTCGTCCACCACCAGGGCCAGCGGCGTCTCCGCGTCGCGGAACTCCTCCAGCAGGTCGAGGGCGCGCGCCGTGGCCGGCACGAACAGCGGCCGGGACAGATGGCCGAACAACTCCGGGCTGCCTTCGGCGAAGCTGTGCAGCATGCGCTTGACCTCGACCACGCCGACCACGTCGCTCTCGTCGCCGCGGTACACCGGGTAGCGCGAGTACGGCGTCTGCCGCATCACCTCGATGTTCTCCTCGCGCGATGCGGTGAGGTCCAGCCAGGCGATGCGCATGCGCGGCGTCATCACGCTGTCCACCGTGCGGTCGCCCAGGCGCAGCACGCGGTTGACCATGTTGTGTTCGTCCTCGTCGATCACGCCCGCCTCGACGCTCTCGGCAACCAGCAGGCGGATCTCCTCCTCGGTGACCACGCCGCGGCCGTGCGTATTGATGCGCAGCAGGCGCAGCAGCAGGCCGCTGGATGCGTTGAGCAGCCACACGAACGGTGAGGTGATCCGCGCCAGCACCAGCATCGGGATGGCGGCGTACGACGCCACCTTCTCCGGTGCGGCGAGCGCCAGCCGCTTGGGCACCAGTTCGCCGATCACGATCTGGATGTACGAGATCAGCGCGAAACCGAGCACGATGCCCGCGCCGCGCGCGTACGGCAGCAGCCAGGCCATGTGCTCGCCGGTCAGCACGGCGGCGATGTGGGCGCCCAGTGCATCGCCGGCAACCGCGCCGGTCACCAGCATCACCAGGGTGATGCCGACCTGCACGGTGGAGAGGAAGCGCTCCGGCGCCTCGGCGTGGCGCAGCGCGGCCGCGGCCTTGCGGCTGGTGCGGGCCATCTGCTTGAGGCGGCTGGGCCGCGACGCGACCAGGGCCATCTCCGACAGCGCGAAGAAGCCGTTGCACAGCGCAAGCACGAAGACGAGCGCGATTTCGGTCAGCATCGCGGCGAAGGTGTCGGAGGGTGCATGGGCACAGTGTAAAGGCAGCGGGGCTCCGCTTCACGCGGATATTGATGCATGGCAGCACGGGCATCCTGTAACATTTCCGTCATCCCGCTCCTTCAGGCATGGCCAGCATGTTTTCATTGCAGACGATTTTCGGCAAAGGCGACAAGTTCTACGGCCTGCTTGAACAGAGCGCCAGCGCCGCCAGCGAAAGCGCCCAGGCCCTGCACGACCTGCTGACCAAGCCGGACCAGGGCTCGGTGATGGCGCGCTTCGCGGCGACCCGCGCGCGGGAGAAGGAGCTGGCCGCGCAGATCAGCGAGGGGCTGGTCAACACCTTCGTCACCGCGCTGGATCGCGAGGACATCGAGGCGCTGAACTCCTCGCTCTACAAGATCCCCAAGACCATCGAGAAATTCGCCGAGCGCTACGAGATCGTCTCCGCCCGCCTGGGCGGCGTGGATTTCGCGCAGCGCGCGCAGGTGCTGCTGCATTCCAGCGAGGTGGTGGCCGAGATGGTCGGCGAGCTGCGCAACGGCCTGCGCATCGATCGCGTGAAGAAGCTGCAGGATCGCCTGCAGGCGCTGGAGTCGGAGGGCGATCGCATGCTGCTGGCGCCGTACCGCACCCTGTATGTCGAAGGCAGCGACGCGATGCGCGCGATGCTGGCCAAGGATCTGTTCGAGCTGATCGAGAAGGCCATCGACAAGTGTCGCGACGTGGGCAATATCGTCTACTCGATCGTGCTGAAGAACTCCTGAGGGCCCGCTCGTGACCCTGCGCCTTTCGCCTCGTTCGGCCGCCGGCCGCCGCCTTGCCGCGGGAGTTCGCGCATGAGCGTCGTCATCGCGGTGGTGGTGATCGCGCTGGCGTTCACCTACATCAACGGCTTCCACGACACCGCCAATTCCATCGCCACGGTGGTGGCCACCAAGGTGCTCAGTCCGGGCCAGGCCGTGTTGATGGCCGCCGGCACCAACCTGGTCGGCGCCTTCCTCGGCACCGCCGTGGCCGCCACGATCGCCTCGGGCCTGATCAATGCCGGCGTGCTGGAGGTGAGCTCGCAGCTGCTGATCTGCGCGCTTCTGGCGGCGATCGTGTGGAACCTGATCACCTGGTGGCTGGGCCTGCCGTCGAGCTCCAGCCACGCGCTGATCGGCTCCCTGGTCGGCGCCGCGCTGGCCGCGTCGGGCAACAACTTCGACTCGGTGATCTGGATCCATGGCGGCTGGTTCGAAGGCAGCGGCGTCATTCCCAAGGTCATCATCCCGATGGTGGTGTCGCCGGTGGGCGGCTTCATCATCGGTTTCATCGTGATGGGTTTGCTGTACGCGCTGCTGTCGTGGTTCGCCAGCCGTCAGGGCTGGTCGCGTCGGTTCGGCCGCACGCCGTTCGTCAACGCGCTGTTCGGCAAGGCGCAGATCCTCTCGGCCGGCGCGATGGGCGTGGCGCACGGCATGAACGATGCGCAGAAGAGCATGGGCATCATCGCGCTGGCGCTGGCCGGCGCCACCGCGGCGCACGAGTTCGACCACCTGCCGTGGATACTCGGCTTCCTGCGCATCGAGGAGAACCCGGCCGGCGGCTTCGTGATCCCGGTGTGGGTGAAGGTGGTCTCGGCGCTGACCATGGCCGCGGGCACCGCCGGCGGCGGCTGGCGCATCATCAAGACGCTGGGCCACAAGATGGTCAAGCTGCATCCGATCAACGGTTTCGCCGCCGAAACCAGCGGTGCGCTGGTGATCCTCAGCGCCTCGGTGTTCGGCATCCCGGTGTCGACCACCCATATCGTGTCGTCCTCGATCATGGGCGTGGGCGCTGCCAAGCGTTTCAGCGCGATTCGCTGGTCGGTGGTAGAGCGGATGGTATGGGCGTGGATTCTGACCCTGCCGATCACCGCGCTGCTGGCCTACGGCTTCGTGCTGGCGTATCGCGCGGCGTTCTGAGGCACCGCTACAAGGCATCCTCGTCGCTGGCGATGACCTGCTCCAGGCGGTCGCCCAGCTTGCCCAGCACGCGGATCACCCGGTCCAGTTCCGCGGCGTCGAGGAATTCGTACAGGCGGTTCTCGCACAGGTGCAGGTAGGGCGAACCGTCCAGGTCGGCCACCGCCAGGAAACCGGTGCGCTGTTCCCAGTTGAAGCGCAGGCAGCGCTGCGGATCGGTGCCGGCAAGCGGACCGATCGGGGTGGACACGCGCAGGTAGCGACGGCCGGATTCGCCCTCCAGCTCGGCCAGGTAGATGCCCTGGTGGCGACCCTGGCCGAGCGCCAGGTCGAAGCTGATCAGGTAGGGATCGTTGTGGTGCAACTGGTGCGCGCCGGCCAGGTGGGAGCGCACGGCTTCGAAGTGGCGCATGGTGCCATTCCCGTGGGACAGAGCCCGAGGTTACTCTGTCGGGCCTCGCCTGCCGAGTCGGCGGGTTGTACCGGAGTGCCCATGCAAGACCGCAACGCCCGCATCTATGCCGCCATCGCCGCGATTCCGCCAGGCCGCGTGGCCAGTTATGGCGCGATCGCCGCGCGTGCGGGGCTGCCGGGGCGGGCACGGCTGGTCGGGCGGCTGCTGGGCGAGGTGCCCGAGGGCATGGAGTTGCCGTGGTTCCGCGTGCTGCGGGCCAGCGGCCACGTCGCGATGCCGCCGGGCAGCCGTGGCTTCCGCGAGCAGTGCCGCCGGCTGCGCGCCGAGGGCGTGGAGGTGGTCAATGGCCGCGTGCCGCTGTCGCGCTTCGGCCTGGATGGCGACCTCGACCACGCGCTGTGGGGCTGGCCCGGGGCCTGAGTGGCCCGATTATTTCGCGTCGCCGCGACGGCGCCCGGCCGGCCGGAACGGCTGGTCGAACTGGCGGATGAAGTCGCGTACCTGCGGGTACACGGTCTCGCGCCAGCGCCGTCCGCTGAAGATGCCGTAGTGGCCGGCGCCTTCGATCACCTTGTGTGCGCGGCGCTTCGCCGGGATGCTGCTGCACAGGTCGTGCGCGGCCTCGGTCTGGCCCAGGCCGGAGATGTCGTCCAGCTCGCCCTCGATGGTCAGCAGCGCGCTGTGCCGGATCGCGGCGGGCTCCACGCGCTCGCCGGCCACGTCCCACAGCCCGCGCGGCAGCAGCGCCTGCTGGAACACCTTCTCTATCGTGTCCAGGTAGAACCGCGCCGGCATGTCCAGCACCGCGTTGTACTCGTCGTAGAACTTGCGGTGCGCCTCGGCATCTTCCTGGTCGCCGCGCAGCAGGTCCTGGTAGAAGTCCCAGTGCGAACTCATGTGCCGGCCGGGATTCATCGCGATGAAGCCGGCGTGCTGCAGGAAGCCCGGGTAGACCTCCCGCCCGCGCCCCGGATAGTTCGGCGGTACGGTGTGGATCACGTTGCCCCTGAACCACGCCAGCGGCTGCCGGGTGGCCAGGTTGTCGACGCTGGTGGGGCTGCGCCGGGGGTCGATCGGACCGCCCATCATGGTCAGGCTGCGTGGGGTGGCCTCGCCGCGCGCGGCCATCAGCGATACCGCCGCCAGCACCGGCACGGTGGGCTGGCACACGGAAATGACATGCAGCGATTCGGCGCCGATGTGGCGGATGAAATCCTCCACGTAGGCGACGTAGTCGTCCAGGCTGAAGGTGCCCTCGGCGGCCGGCACCATGCGCGCGTCGACCCAGTCGGTGATGTACACCTTGTGGTCGCGCAGCAGGGTGCGCACGGTATCGCGCAGCAGGCTGGCGTGGTGGCCGGACAGCGGCGCCACCATCAGCACCACCGGATCCTTCTTCATCTTCTCGATGGTGGCCGGATCGTCGCTGAAGCGCTTGAAGCGCTTGAGCTGGCAGAAAGATTTGGCCAGCGCCACCCGTTCGATCACCGCGATTTCCTGCCCGTGCGCCTCGGCGGCATGGATGCCGAACGCGGGCTTCTCGTAATCCTTGCCCAGCCGGTAGACCAGCTCGTTGGCGGCGGACAGCCGCTGCACGCCGGGCCAGGCGGCGAACGGGTTGCCGCGGGCACTGAGCATGCGGGCGTTGGCCTCGGCGAAGTAGCTCAGCGGACCGAGCAGCGAGCGCTGCCATTCATGGATTTGATAGAGCATCGGATGGGGTGGCCGTTGGTCGTAAACCGTTGCATCTTAGCGGGAATGACCGGCTGGTGTTGCAATGCGGCAGAGAGCTGGGTCTCAACCTGCGCGGCGGCAGCGCAGCAGGATTTCGTCCACGCCGTCGGTATTGCCCAGTCCCTCGCGCCAGCGCAGCGGCTGCTGGAAATGCAGGCCCAGCGGCATGAACACGCGGTTGTACCACCACATCGCGCGTTCGCGCTGGTGGTCGAGGAACCACTCGGCCATGGCCAGCAACCGCGGCGAATTCGGCTGCATGCCGTAAACCGCGCTGTGTTCCAGCACGAAGCCGTGTTCGGCCAGCAGGGCGAGGATCTGCGCCGGCTCGTAGCGGCGACAGTGGCCCACGCAGTCGTCGAACGCGGTCCATGCCTGCGGGTGCAGCGGCACCGACATCAGCACGCGCGCGCCGGGAGCCGCCACGCGGGCCAGTTCCGCCAGCGCGCCGTGGTCGTCGGCGACGTGTTCGAGGATGTCCAGCGCGCAGACCAGGTCGAAACTGGCGTCGCGCCAGGGCAGCGCGCCGATCAGGCCATGCACCGCGGTGGCCCCGCTGGCCTGCAGCCGCCGTACTGCGGCATGGCTCAAGTCGACGAAGCAGGTGCCGCGCAGCGGCAGCCGCGGGCGCAGTCCGGGCGCCACTTCGAGCCGGCGCGGTGCTTCGTCCGCCAACGCCTGCAGCAAGGGCCAGGTATTGAAGCGCGAGGGTTCGACCAGGTTCGCCCGCGTCCACAACGGCTCGTAGAAGCCACGGTTGCGGCGGATCGACTCGTCGTTGCTGCGAAGCTCGGCGGCGGGCGGGGAGGGCATCGGCGGATTGAACCGCGTCGGCGCTGTGCAATACGTGAAGCTCAGCCCGTTTGCCGCAACTCGGTGCCCGCGACGATATCGTGCAGCGCGCGGCGGCGCGGGTCGAACAAGGCCACCGCAAACCACGCACCCCAGGCCGCCAGCAGCAGCCACAAGGTGGCGCGCAGGCCCAGCACGGGCGCCAGCATCAGCAGCAGCATCGGCGCGGCAGCGACCAGCAGACGCAGCACCGCCTGCTGCAAGGTCGGCGCGGCGCCGTCGCGAGCGGTCACGCGGATGTGCCACGGCCGCATGCCCACGGTCTGGCCGCCGCGCAGCCACGAGCCGATGAAGTACGCCGACACCACCAGCCCCTGCAGCGGCCGGTACCACGCCGGCACCTGCGCGTGATCGGCGCCCTGCACCAGTTGCCCGCCGGTGGCCAGCTGGCTGAGCAGGCCCACCACCATCACGATCGCCACCACGATCAGCAGGTCGTAGACCAGTGCGAGCAGGCGCCGCCACAGCGGACAGGGCATGGCGGAGGGCGTGTCGGAACGGGCGGGCATCGGCATCGGATCGCTTGCGTGGAGCGCGCGCGATGGTCAGCATCGTGCGCATGGACAAGGAAGAAAACCCCGCCAGTATCGCCGAAGCCGATCGCCGCGGCATCGCGCTGTTCATCGAGCGGGTGTGGTCGGAGGACGGCCTGGCCGAGCGCACGCTCGAAGCGTACCGGCGCGATCTGGAAGCGCTGGCGCGCTGGCTGGCGTCGCGCGGACGCAGCCTGCGCACGGCCACGCGCGAGGACATCTCCGCCTACCACGGCACCCAGGCGGTGGCCGTCCGCTCGATCGCGCGACGGCAGTCGGCGTTTCGCCGCTACTACGCCTGCGTGGCCCGTGACGAGCCGGATTTCGTCGATCCCACCTTGCTGATCGAGCGGCCGAAAATGCCGCGCAGCCTGCCCAAGGCGCTGGCCGAGCGCGAGATCGAGGGCCTGCTCGGCGCGCCCGACACCGGCACCATGCTGGGCCTGCGCGACCGCGCCATGCTGGAGCTGATGTACGCCTCCGGCCTGCGCGTGTCCGAGCTGGTGGAACTGCCGCTGGCGGCACTGAACACCCGCCAGGGCGTGCTGCGGATCACCGGCAAGGGCGGCAAGGACCGGCTGGTGCCGGTGGGCGAGGAAGCGCTGGCGCGGATCGGCGATTACCTCGCCGACGCCCGGCCGGCGCTGGCCCGCGGCCGGCAGCCCGCGGCGCTGTTCCTGAGCAACCGCGGCGAGGGCATGAGCCGGCAGATGTTCTGGACCCTGGTCAAGCGCTACGCGCAGCAGGTCGGCATCCACCCCAAACGCATTTCTCCGCACGTGCTGCGCCATTCCTTCGCCACCCACCTGCTCAACCACGGCGCCGACCTGCGCGCGCTGCAGATGCTGCTCGGCCACAGCTCGCTCAGCACCACCCAGATCTACACGCTGGTGGCGAAGGAGGGGCTGAAACGGCTGCACGCGCAGCATCATCCGCGCGGTTGATCCGCGCCTGTCGATTCACGGGAGCGTCGTTCGTCGTGGCAGGGAAGTCCCCACCTTCGCGAGGAAACTCCAATCATGAAGCTCTACTGGTCCGACGTGTTGAAACCGCGCTCCGCGTGCGCGGTCGCGAAATACCTGGAATCCCCGGTTGAATACGTCTATCTCGACCTCGGCCGCGGCGAGCAACGCCGCCCCGAGTACCTGGCGCTCAATCCCAACGGCAAGGTGCCCACCCTGGTCGACGGCGCGCTGGCGCTGTGGGAGTCGGACGCGATCATGTGCCACCTCGCCGCGCGCTGCGACTCGGAGTTGTGGCCGCAGGACGCACGCCAGATCGAGGTGGTCCGCTGGTTCAGCTGGAACCATCAGCACTTCACCCGGCCCGGCGGCGCGCTTTACTTCGAGCACATCATCAGGCCGCGTTTCAACCTGGGCGAGGCAGACGCCGCCGAAATGGAGCGGGCTTCTCACGAATGGCGCCGCGCTGCGGCGGTGCTGGACGGCCATCTGCAACATCGCAACTACGTCGTCGGCGACTCGCTCACGCTGGCCGACTTCGCGCTCGCCGTGGCGCTTCCGCACGCGACCCGCGCGCACATCCCGCTGGCCGAGTTCCCTGCCGTCCAGCGCTGGCACGAGCGCATGAACGAGCTCGAAGCCTGGCGCGAACCCTTCCCCGAAATCGCCGTGGCCGCCTGATTCGCGCTGACTGTCGATTTGCGCCCGCGCCGTTCGTCATCCCTGCAGAGCACCCCGCCGGAGACCACCGATGCAACTCGTGAGCTACCTGTTTTTCAAGGACAACGCCGCCGAAGCATTCGACTTCTACGCCCGCTGCCTGGGCGGCCAGATCGCGATGAAGGTGACCATGGGCGACATGTCCGGCGATGCGGCGCCGCCCGCCACCCGCCACCTCATTGCCCACGTGCGCCTGCAGGTGGGCGACGCCGTGCTGATGGGCTCGGACTGGTGCAATCCCGAGAGCGGCCCGTATCCGGGCATCCACGGCAACGCCGTGTCGCTCAGCGTCGACCAGCCGCAGGAAGCCGAGCGCCTGTTCGCCGCCCTGTCCGACGGTGCGCAGGTGACCATGCCGATGGCCGAGACCGACTGGGCGCTGCGCTTCGGCATGCTCACCGATCGTTACGGCGCGATGTGGATGGTCAACTGCAACCGGCCCGGGTAAGCGCGGGGCAGGGTCGGGCGCCCTTCAGGCTTCGCCGTAGCTCGAGACCTCGATGAGGTTGGCATCGGGGTCCCTGAAGTAGACAGAGGTGATGGGCCCGGTGGCCCCCGTGCGCTGCACCGGCCCCTCCAGTACGGCCACGCCGCACGCCTCCAGGTGGGCCAGCACGGCCTGCGGTCGGGCCAGGGTGACCAGGCAAAGATCCGCCGAGCCGGGCGTCGGCGCGGCGGCCTTGGGCTCGAACTCGCGGCCCTGCTGATGCAGGTTGATCTTGCTTTGCCCGAACGCCAGCGCCTTGCGGCCCGCGCCGAACGTCACGACCTCCATGCCGAGCACGCGCGAGTAGAAATCGCAGGTCGCGGGGATGTCCTTGACGGTGAGGACGAGATGGTCGAGGCGTTCGATGTGGATGGGGGTCATGGGAGAGGCTTCGCGCTCGGGCTGCAGGACCGTGGCAGTCGTGCGGCGAACCGTTCGCGCACTGCTTCGGACTTCACTCCAACCGGAAGGACTCTATCAGTTCGCCATCGGAGCACTACCGGTCAGCGTGCGCGCCGGTAGTGCACGGCGACTGCGCCGTTGCGCAGCGACGTGGCCGAGACCAGCTCCAGTCGGCGCGTGCCGGGCAGCCCGTCCTGGTACAAAGTCGGTCCATGACCGGCGATCCGGGGATGGATGAGGAACCTGTACTCGTCGATCAGCTCCAGCCGGTCCAGTTCCGCCGCAAGCTTGCCGCTGCCGAGCAGCACGCCGGCCGGTGTCGCGTCCTTTAGCTTCTGCACGCCTGTGCGCAGGTCGCCGGCGACATGGTGGCTGTGGGCCCAGGGGAAATCCTTCCGCGTCGAAGACACCACGTACTTCGGCTTGGCCTCCAGCTTGACCGCCCATTCGCGCATCGCCGGCAGCGCTTCCACCTCGCCGCGTGCGACCGCCGGCCAGTAACTCTCCATCATCTCGTAGGTGACGCGGCCCCACAGCATCGCCCCGCTCTCGTCCATGAGGCGAGTGAAGAACGCGTGCGTCTCGTCGTCGGCGATGCCTTCCTGATGGTCGACGCAGCCGTCCAGGGTGAGGTTGATGCTGAAGGTCAAGAGGCCCATGGGATGCTCCGTTTGGGAGGCCGGAACGGGTCAGGTTCTGAGGTTCGCCGGATTCAATTGGCCGCGTCCTCTTTATCCCACCACCGTATGCCGCTCGCGGGGCGGCCACTGCGAAGCAACCAAGAACTGATTTAATTGGCCACGTCCCCATTATTCCATTATTCAATTGGCCACGTCCCCATTATTCCGTCCCCATTATTCGACGTCCCCATTATTCGTTCCCTTTATTGACGTCCCCTTTATCCTGCCCCATTTAATTGGCCACGTCCCCTTTATCCTTTATCCGCATACGGTAGAACCTTAGCCGACTGGATGGTGAATTGCTCTACAACCTGCTCACTGCCAGTGCCTTTGGTGATCGACAAAATCCCTTGGCGCACCCAAATGTCAAGAAAGCCGCCGGGTCGAGTCTGGAATGGATTGGGCGCTATCTCTTCCCCTACCGAAAGATCGCAGGCTGTTGGGCCTTTAACGATCTCGCGGTTGCCCCAGTGGTAAAAATCGCAGACCAAGAAATACCGAACCCGTTTTTTTGCAACATGGTCGATAGCGTCCACAACCCATACGTTTGAGGATGCGTCGTTCGAATTTACGGAGTACACCACAGGCGGCGCGCTCGGCTGGTTAGACGCGCAGCCGACAAGACACAGCAACATGGAAATGATGACGACCCGCACGATGAAGCCCCCATGTGTACCTAACGCTTGAGTTGAGCGGCGGCGGAGCCGTCCGCCTCGAACGAGTGGTTAGGCTTGCGCCTGTGCCACACACCCCCAGCCATCGTACTCGACGCCGAATAGCTGCGCGAGACACGTGAAAAAGCCAGAGACGCATAGAGCTACGGGTTGCTCGACAGGCATGTTGATAGTGACAAGAATGGATGCAGTGTCTTGAAGGATAGCCTTGCCATAGCTGTGCTCATTAACAAAGGATGCAACGAGCGCCGCCTTTTCTGCGTCGGGTGCCACCAGAAGAAAATCAACATCGCGGAACACCGAAAAGTGGTCGCCATTGCGATCGAGTGACCGAAGTACATCCGTGTCGGCTGCGGCGGTTTCCATCAAAGTTGTGACAAATTCCATGGGCAAGCCTAACGAGGTTGTAGAAAAAGTCCTTGGTCAAGAAATTTGCCGATTTCCGGGGGTACTTCGACCCCTCCCAAGGTGCTGCGCGTCGATTCTAGCGCCTCCTGTGAGGGCGATTTTCGGCGCCGCCGCGATCAACTTGGCAAACCGACTTTTTCTACAACCTCAACGCTGGAGTTAAGCGGCGCGCGGCTTTTCGCGCGTCCGCTTGGACGAGTGGTTAGGAGTCAGCGCGACTGGAGCCAATTGATGACCTCAAGAATATCGCTCTGCTCCGTCTCCAACAGTAGCTGTGCAGTTTGATGGTTGCCGGTGGCAGCGGCGGTTGCTGCGAGAGCCGAAGTACACAGCGATTCGTCCCACTCGGGCCGCGCGGCCGCCCCTGCAAGCGCAGGGAGTTGAGCGAGCGCAGCAAAGTAGGCCACGGACAACGATGGGGGAACAACCGTATTTTCCGATGCACGAGCTACCTCGATGCTCGCTGGCAGTAGGAAGTAGCTGACAGAAGCCTGTGAAGTGTTAGCCGCTAGAGCGCGGACAATATGGGGAACCGCCGCGAAAGACGCAGAGTAGATATCGCCTTGATGGCAGAGCGAACTCCACAACGTGAACCATGGTTCGTCTTGGTAGGACGCCTCGCTTGGGTAGCTAGAGAGTTGACTCAACAACGCAGGGATATCTGTCGCGGCTCCGTAGGCGTGCCGGAGCTCGGACCAAAAAGGACTTTCGAGAGCCAACATCCTGTTTCTTACTCCTAACGAGGCTGTAGAAAAACCTCTGCCGATCTTGCTTCAATAGCCCCACGCGAACAAGTGGAACCGGCATGGCACGCTACCGACACATCGACATGAGTCCGCGGCTGTTGCCGGTGGACCTGCAAGCGCAGCTGGTGCCGGGATCGTTTGCCCATGCCGTGCACCATCTGGTCGATCAGCTGGATCTGACGGCATTCGATGCGCGCTACCGCAATGATGAGGCCGGCGCGCCGGCCCATGCACCGGCGATGCTGCTCAAGGCCGTGCTGCTGGCGTACTCGCAAGGCATGGTGAGTTCGCGTTCGATCGAGCGGGCGTGCCGCGACAACGTGTTGTTCATTGCCCTGACCGGCGATGCCAAGCCGCACTTCACCACCCTCGCGGACTTCGTCAGTCGTTCGCGCGAAGCCATAGCCACGATATTTGCCCAAGTGCTGACCCTGCTCGATGGCGAGGGCCTGATCGGTCGCGAGGGCCTGTTGGCGTTCCAGACGCCAACAACCACTTCCCACATCCCTGTGGGTCGTGTTCGCCATCGATGGCGTCAAGTTGCCCTCGAACGCCTCCAAACATCGCTCCGGCACCCGCGCCGAGTTCCTCGCGCAGGCGCAGAAGATGGAGCGTGCGGCGACCACCATGCTGGAACGCCACCAGGCCAACGACGCCGGCGCAGCCGAAGACGTACGAGATGCCAAGGCCGCTGCTCGCCTCGAGCGACTGACCCGCGAGGCAACCAAGATCCGCCAGTGGCTGGCCGATCATCCGGAAGACCGGCCCGGTTCGCGCGGCAAGGTTCGCAAGTCCAACCGCACCGACAACGAATCGGCCAAGCTGGCCACGGACAAGGGCGTGATCCAGGGCTACTGCGGCGTCGCCGTGGTCGATGACAAGCATCAGGTGATCGTCGAGGCATCCGCCCACGGCACCAGCGCGGAACAGGAGCTGTTGCTACCCGTCCTCGACGCCTGCGCCGGCCAGCGCACGACAGCCACGCTGATCACCGCCGATGCCGGCTATCACAGCGAAGCCAACCTGGAAGCGCTGGCCGAGAGGGGCATCGACGCCCTGATCGCCGACAACGCCATGCGCCGGCGCGACGAACGTTTCGCCGAGCAGGATAAGCACCTGGCCAAGCCCGATCCGCTGCACGACAAGACCCGCCAACCGACCAAGCCACGTCTCTTCGGCAGCGCGGATTTCATCATCGCGCCGGACCAGTCCCATGCGACCTGTCCGGCCGGAAAGCGCCTGCATCGCAACGGCAAGGACTGCACCATCGGCGGCTACGCCGCGATCAAGTTCCGCGCACCGGAGGCTGCCTGCCAAGGCTGCCCGCTGCGCACGAAGTGCTTGCGCAAACCCCAGACCACGCGCTCGCGGCAAGTTGCCGTGCTCACCCGCAAGGCCGAACCCACCCACAGCCAGCGCATGCGCGAGCGCATCGACAGCGCGTGGGGACGCGAACAGTACGGGCGACGCTTCGCCACCGTCGAACCCGTCTTCGGCAACGTGCGCGCCAACAAGCGGCTCAACCGCTTCACCCTGCGCGGCCAGGCGAAGGTGGACGGCCAATGGAAGTTGTTTGCGCTGGTCCACAACATCGAGAAGTGGGCGAACTACCGCAAGGCAGCCTGAGCGGTACAAGGCGTGCCCACGGCCGCCTGAAACGCGTGCCCATGGCGTCAAATCAAGCCGGGCAACCCGCAACGCGAGACCCCGGGAAACCACGCCGTTGAGTGACGAGATGCCACGGTCATCGTGTTGGCCGTCTATCCGTCCGTGGAAAGGGGTTTTTCTACAGCCTCAACGCTTGAGTTGAGCGGCGGCGGAGCCGTCCGCCTTGAACGAATTGTTAGGCCGCAGCGAGTTCCCGGCGCGCCCGAAAGAAACGGTAAAGCAGCACGCCACCGGCAGCGACCAGCCCGGTGCCGACATACCCACCCAGTGCACAGAGGCCGCCGGCTGACGCCGAGCAAAAGCCCCAAGCGCCGATGAGTGCAGCCGGAATGTAACCCCCGACCGCGAGTGCCAAAGACGCAGCCGCGAACCGGACTGCAGTCGCAGCTGAGAGCCGGGAAGCCATCTGCACGAAGCGCCAAAGTGTCACGACGACACCCGACCAGAATGCAATGAGGCCAGTGGTGTATGCGAGCGCGAATAGACTTTCCATGCGGCCTAACGCTGGAGTTAAGCGGCGCGCGGTACGCGCGTCCGCTTGGACGAAGAGTTAGACGCCTGCCCCGGAGCTGCACATGCGCCATACATTGGCTGTGAGGTGGCATGGTACTCAAAGGAACCGTATGGGCCTTTGAGTATCAATGCGCCCGCTTGAGGATTTGAAGCTTGATCCGTGCCCCAGATTTGCCGCCATCGGATGGAGCTAGGTGGGGCAAAGGTGCCTTCGGAAGTGTAAACAGTGCCGCCGGGAGCGATGCGACACTGGTAGGTAGTACCGTTCGGGTCGATACGGATCCAAACCGTGTGCTCACCAAATTGCCAGAGTCCAGCGATTGAAGCCGGAACCGAGGGCCCTTGGCCGTGGGCTACGCCCATGAAGACGAGCAGTGCGATGGTTAGTAGAAGGCGCATAGGTCTAACGCTGGAATTAAGCGGCGGCGGAGCCGTCCGCTTGGATGACTGGTTAGCACGCCGGCGCGCTACTTGCGATTGGATGCCTTTGCTCCGATAGCAGGCGCGACAACCAAGACGGCAACAACAAACAAAGCAAGTGCACCACAAATGATTGCTGGGAGCTCCCACGCCGGTGACCCTGCGAAGTAGCGTACAACTGCTTGGGCTACGAAACCGCCAACCACGAAACCAACCAGGCCACATGCAGCGCCTGTAGCAACTTTGCGAAAAGTGATGCGAGTGTTGGACATGTGCAGAGCTCCATGCTCTTGAGTGCTAACGCTGGAATTGAGCGGCGGCGTAGCCGTCCGCCTCGAATGAAATGTTAGGCCGCATCCGCAGCCCGTAGGTGAATGAACTCTCCTGCTACCTTGCCAGAGAGTGCATCTTCGACTGTATCCAATCCCGTGCCCTCTAGGCGTAGGCCCGCGCTCCAGCCCCTAGGTATTGCCGGAACGGACTTACGAAGAATGACAGCGCCAGTCAGGCGGAGGCGAACAGGGGTTGAGCACAACTCAGTAGCACTACCAGCGTCGGAGGCACCCCCAACGCGTACTTTTACGAGCTGTGTGAACACTGTGCCGACCGGCACCTCGTCAGCATTATTAGTTGCGACGAAAATGCCGTCTGATTCGACCCTGTCTAAGAATATGTCGAGATTCTTCATCTGCGGCCTAACGCTTGAGTTGAGCGGCGGCGGAGCCGTCCGCCTCGAACGAACTGTTAGACAGATACAATCGCTCAACTTTCCATCGATATTTCATCAATGTTGCCGCTCTCGTCAAAATGCACAGAAACCATGTAGTCCGTCACGTCACCGGGGAGTGTGAAATCGAAATTTTCAATCTCGCCATCCCCCCACGAAGAGTTGAGCTCCAGAAGATTAATGACGGCCGAAGCTTCAGGAGACTCTGAGCCGAGATATTGTACCCAGTAGCTCTGCGGCAGTTCTGCTAGGTGATGCTCAACAAACAGATTGACGCTGTCTTCGCCAGCCTCCGTGCCGAAAACCTTCCTGATTGCGTCTAGTGCTAGCTTTTCCCGCTCTTTGACGATCGACATGATTTTCCCTTTTTGTCTAACGCTGGAGTTAAGCGGCGCGCGGCTTTTTCGCGCGTCCGCTTGGACGACGGGTTAGGCCGCTGCGCTGCGGGACGGAGCGTACGAGCTGTTGCCGGAAATGATGCGATGAACGCGATAGAGACCGCGTACACCAAGACCGAAAAGAACCAAGCCGGCGATGGCGAGCGCCTCAACGAATAGCGTGGGATTGCTGAGCGTGAGTGGGCGCGGGAAAAGTCCAAGCGAGATGGCGCTGAACGTAAGCAACACCGTACCCACGACTAAAAGCAACGCAGATTCGAAGACCTTCATGAGCAACTCCCCTTTGCAATTGAAAGAAATGCAGCGATTACGACGATACCGTTTTGAGCGGCCTAACGCTGGAGTTAAGCGGCGGCGCAGCCGTCCGCCTTGAACGACTGGTTAGGCAGCCCGTAACTCACCTGAGGTGCCCTGTGATTGCTGCAAACAGCAAAGTACCACCGACGCATGCGACGAAGATTGCCAGTGACACAAGAGACTTGTGACGGTAGCGCAGGCCCTCGTCTGTGAGCATCTTCGAGCTAAGCAACACGTTGAGCGGGTTCCACAGGGTGTCGCGGCCCCAGAGATTGATGTCTGGGCGAGCCCGGCGAACAGCCTTGAAAGAATAGATGACACAAGCCAGCAAAGTGAGGACCGCCGTGAGCCAGATGGCCGCAAAAGCCACGAGTGCAACACCGGCAAAAAAGGACATGCGTGTCTCCGTGCCTAACGCCAAGTAGACCCCAGATCGGGGCATATGCACGCCATGCTCCGCGCTCGCTGCGGCACCGTCAAGTCGGAAGTTCTGCAGCCTATCAAGGAGTTGCCTCGCCATCTCGGTGCGCCATTCGGTGCACGCTGGCGTGCATATCTCGCGAAACGAGGCTTGTATGCGTTATCACCTCGAAAACGCCGATATGCATGCTACCGCGGCACGGTCGATTCTGCTTGCGGTCAACCGCATGCCGGGCCACGGTTTGATCAGGCTTAGCTGTCGAGGGCGGCTTGCGGGGATGACGGACGGGAATTCGACAGTTCGGGATATTTCTCGCGCCTTGCTGCCTCGGCGGTCCGTGGTGGCTCTCCCGTGCGCTTGCCATCGTAAGCGGGTACCGCGCCAACCGGATCAGGAGCGGAGCATCGCCGCCCGTCAGGTCACGCAAACCTGCCGCCGGCCTTGCAGTTCCCAGCGCGGCTTGCTTTACGCGCCGCTATGGCGCCGGCACCACGTCCACCCGCTCCACATAAATCAACTCGCACGCCCCCGCACCCGTGTCCTCGCGGGTCATGGACGTCTTCCAGTGCCAGCCCCCAGGCCGGCTGGCGTCGACCAGGAAGCCTTCGAGGTGGACGACCTCGCCAGCGCGCACCTGCTCTAGCTGGTTTTTCACGTCGGCGTCGGCGGGGATCATGTGCATGTTGGCGCTGGAGGTTTCGATCTCGCGCCGGGGGATCGGGAACTCCTGCACGTGCCAGTAGTAGAAGCGGCCGGACTGCTTGATGTCGATGTGCTGCAGCACGTCGCTGTCGGACATGCGGCCCCAGCCCATGGCGAGATCCAGCGGCACCAGCTCGCCGTCGGCGCCGCCGTAGTCCTTGCGCGAGAGCACGCGGGCGGTGATGTCGAAGTGCGCGCGGGTGGTCAGCGTGGTGTCGCCCTTCTGCAACTGCGCGCCGTGGTCCAGATCCACCTGCTCCGGCGCTGCCGCGGCCAGCACGCCGGGGTCGGGATGCACGGCGGCGTGCTCGCGATGCTTGAGCACGCCCAGCAGCAGCAACGCCGCGGCGGCGACGATCAGAAGTTTGCGCATGGGGCCCCGACCCTCGGTCTGCGCAGAGTGTACGCGATGCGCGCGCCGCGCTCAGCCGGCGTCGGCGGCGGATGCCTGGGGTCTTGTCGCCTTGCGGCCGCGACGGGTTGCCGGTGCCGATACTGTCGGCGAGGCGGCCGAATGTGCATCCAGCAGTTCGGCGGGCAGTTGCCGGAACACCTCGGCCAGGCGCTGCAGGAAGGCGTGCATCGCCGAGCTCTTGCGCCACACCATTGCGATGCGGCGACTTGGCGCGTGGCCCTTGAACTCGATCAGGTGCAGGCCGTCGACCGGCGCCACCGGCGGCTTTACCGCCGTCACCGGCAGCAGGGTGATGCCGACGTTGGCCGCCACCATCTGGCGCAGGGTCTCCAGGCTGGTGGCGCGAAAGCCCGAGTGCTCGCCGGCGCCGGCCATGTGGCAAACCTCCAGCGCCTGGTCACGCAGGCAGTGGCCGTCTTCCAGCAGCAGCAGGTTCTGGTGGGACAGGTCGCGCAGCTTGAGCAGCCCCGGCTGGTGCGCCAGCGGGTGTTCGTCGGATACGGCGAGCAGGAACGGCTCCTCGAACAGGAACTCGCTGTGCAGGCTGTCCTCGTGCAGCGGCAGGGCAAGGATGCCGGCGTCGAGCCGGCCCTCGCGCAGCAGGCGCAGGATCGCCTCGGTCTTTTCCTCGACCAGCAGCAGCTCCAGCTTGGGAAAGGCCGCGCGCACCAGCGGCAGCGCATGCGGCAGCAGGTACGGCCCCAGCGTGGGGAAGATGCCCAGCCGCACCGTGCCGGACTCCGGGTCCAGCGTGCGCCGCGCCACCGCGCGGATCTGTTCCACGCCGCCCAGCACGTCGCGCGCGCGGATCGCGATGTCGCGGCCGACCTCGGTCAGCAGCACCTTGCGCGGCGCGCGCTCGACCAGCGACACGCCCAGTTCTTCTTCCAGTTTCTTGATCTGGGTGGAGAGGGTGGGCTGGCTGACGAAACACGCGGCCGCCGCGCGACCGAAATGGCGGTGCTCCGCCAGGGCCACGAGGTATTGCAGGTCGCGCAGGTTCATCGCCGCTCCCGGTCCGTCGAAACATAGATCATACCTATGATGCGCCACGCAAATAATCAGCGTTGACGATGCCGCAGGCCGCCAGCCATGCCTTCTGGCACTGGGTCGAAAGTCATGCCGCCCCCTAGCGTGGGGCTTTGCCCGTCCCGGAGTGAAGCCATGCGCCGCCTTGTCCAGACCGCCTTGTTCACCGCGCTCGCTGCCTGTGGCGCCTCGACCCTGGCCGCTTCCGCCGAGCAGGCGCCCAGCGGCCGGTTGCCCGGCTGGGCCATGCCGCAGTCGTACCAGTTGGCGTTCAAGGTGGACCCCGCGCAGGCAGATTTCTCCGGCACCACGACGATCGAGGTGAAGCTCGAAAAGGCCTCCGACCACCTGTGGCTGGACGGCGCCGACCTGAAGGTGTCGAGGGTGGAGATCACCGATGCTGCCGGCGCGGTGCACGTGGGCAAGTACGTGGCGGCGGATGCGAAGGCCGGTGTGGCGCGGGTGGATTTCGGCAGCGTGTTGCAGCCGCAGCAGCTCAGCGTGAAGTTCGAGTACACCGCGCCGCTCAATGCGCAGCTGCAGGGGTTGTACAAGGTCAGCGCCAAGGGCAAGCCGTATGCGATGACCCAGATGGAACCGATCAGCGCGCGCTTCGCCTTTCCCGGCTTCGACGAGCCCGGCTTCAAGACTCCGTTCGACATCTCCATCACCGCGCCCGCCGACGAGACCGTGGTGGCCAACACCAAGCCGGTGAGCGAGCAGGGCGCCGGCAAGGGCTGGAAGACCGTCACCTTCGCCCGCACCGTGCCGCTGCCGACCTACCTGGTGGCCTTCGCGGTCGGCCCGTGGGATGTCGTTGCCGGCCCGGACATTTCGCCGACCGCTTACCGCGCCAAGCCGCTGCAGCTGCGTGGCGTCGCCGCCGAAGGCGAGGGCCATCGCATGCAGCATGTCCTCTCCGAAACGCCGAGCATCATCCACGCGCTGGAGAACTATTACGGCTTCGGCTATCCGTTCGACAAGCTCGACCTGCTGGCCGCGCCGGATTTCTCCGCCGGCGCGATGGAGAACCCCGGCCTGGTCACCTTCCGCGACTGGCTGCTGCTGCTCGACAACGATTCCCCCGCGCGCAACGTGCGCGGCTCGTTCAACGTCACCGCGCACGAGCTGGCGCACATGTGGACCGGCGACACGGTCACCACCGAGTGGTGGAACGACATCTGGCTCAACGAGGCGTTCGCCACCTGGATGCAGCAGAAGGTGACGATGCAGGTGCATCCGGAATACCGCGCCGATCTCGACCGCGTGCGCGGCGGCCAGCGCGCGATGGGCAGCGACAGCCTGGTCAGCGCGCGCAGCGTGCGCCAGCCGATCACCGGCAACGGCGACATCACTACCGCGTTCGACGGCATCACCTACCAGAAGGGTGCCAGCGTGCTCGGCATGTTCGAGAACTACGTGGGCGAGGAGATCTTTCGCAAGGGGATGCGCGCGTACATCCAGGATCACAAGTTCGGCAACGCCACCGCCGATGATCTGGTCGACGCCATCGCCGACGCGGCGGGCAAGGGCGCGCCGTTCAAGCACGCATTCGAGAGCTTCCTCAACCAGTCCGGCGTGCCCTACGTGCGCACCAAGCTGGAATACAAGGGCGGCCAGACCGTGCTGCGGCTGAGCCAGGATCGCTACCTGCCGCTGGGCAGCAAGGGCGACCCGCAGCGCCTGTGGGGCGTGCCGGTGTGCGTGCGTTACGGCACCCGCGCCAACGGCAAGGATGAAGCGCAGTCCAGCAAGGTGGAGTGCAAGATGCTCGACCAGGCCAGCGGCTCGATGGCGCTGCCCGGTGCCGGCAAGCCGACCTGGGTCATGCCTAACGCGAACGCCAACGGCTATTACCGTTTCAGCCTCGACAAGCCGCAACTGGCCCGGCTGACCGCCGTGGTCGGCCAGCTCGGCGACGCCGAGCAGCTCGCGTATGCCGATGCGGTCAGCGCCAGTTTCCGTCGCGGCGATCTCGATGCCGGCGACGTGCTGGCCGCGTTCAAGCCGCTGACCGCCTCGCCGATCTCCGACGTCGCCACCGCCCCGCTGGGCCAGCTGGCGTGGATCGCGCACCACGCGGCGCGCACCGACGCGCAGCGTGCACGCGTGGACGGCTGGGTTCGCGCGGCATACCTGCCGCGGCTGCAGAAGCTCGGCTACCAGCGCGTGGCCGGCGAGACGGATACAGCGGCCTTGCTGCGCAGCACGCTCGCCGACGCGCTGGCGTTCGACTTCCGCGTGCCGGAAGTGCGCGCGGCCTTGCTCAAGCAGGGCGAGGCGGCGCTCAAGCCCGGCGCCAACGGTCGCCTGGACCTGGCCGCCGCCAACCCCGACCTGCTCGGTGATGCGCTGGGCATGGCAGTGCAGACGCACGGAAAATCCGCGGTGGACGCGCTGATCGCCGAACTGCCCCGCACCAGCGATCCGGCGCTGCGCAACGGCATCCTCGACGGGCTGTCGCGCGCGGAAGATCCGGCACTCGCCGAACAGGTGCGCAACTTCGCCCTGACCGACGCGGTGAAGGTGGGCGAGATGGGCCGGCTGCTGATGGGCGAGCGCGATACCGTCGCGCAGCGCGATGCGATGTGGCAGTGGTTCACCGCGCACTACCCGCGGATCCTCGAGCGCACCGGCAGCTTCGCCGGCGGCCGCCTGCCGTCGCTGGCCGCAGCCGGCGGCTGCAGCACCGCCGAGTCCGCGCGCCTGCACGCCTTCTTCGATTCGCGCGTGGACGACGCGGCCGGCATCGCCCGCGGCCTGGCGCAAACCGGCGAATCGATCGAGCTGTGCGCGGCGCTGAAGCAGGCGCAGGACCCTGCAGCGATCCTGCAGTAACCGCGCTGACGCTCGCTCAGCATGTGTCATGTGGCGCGCCGGTTGTCTGGCCGGCGCGCCATTCTTTTGATTGAGAGATATGACGTGGCTGCCGGGCTTTCGACAGGCCTCTCACGTCGTCCCCACACTCCGTCATGCCTGCGAAGACAGGCATCGCCCCTCTCACAAGAACGGTCGATCCCTCGCACTTGCAGGAGCGCGCTTGCGCGCGATGCCTTTGGCCGAATTCAAAGCGAAGAGCGGTCGATCGCCTTGGGCGATCGACCGCTCTGCTCTGAAAGCAAGAGCATCGCGCACAAGTGCGCTCCTGCAGCTGCAAGCAATCGGCCGCTTCTGGCTTGCGTGCGGCCCGCTGCCCTCCAATGCCACCACTGCCCGCAATGACGAAGTGCGATGCGTGCCTGCGCAGGCACGACGAGGCGTGAGGGAGGGGCGGGCCTCGACCCCATTCCACCCCGTGCTGCGTTGAATCCGGAGTGCGCAATGTGCGAACGCGTATCGCGGCTGGCGCAGTTACGGGCCGCTTCGTCCGCTCGCCGCGTTCCACTTACACTGTGCCCGCCGACCGGCCTAAAGGGGTAAAGCAGCATGCTTCGTCGATTGTGCATTTTGCTGGGTCTGGGTCTGCTGCTGACCGCGCCGCTGGCGGCGCAGGACATTCCGCCGCCGTTGCGTGACTGGCAGGGTTGGGTGCTGCACGACGTGCCCGGGCACGCTTGCCCGTTCCTGGCCGACCAGGCACCGGGTGAGGACAGTTACCGCTGCGCCTGGCCGGGGCGGCTGGCGCTCGATGCCGGCGAGGATGGCGGGCACTTCAGCCTGGAGGTGCATGTGGATGCGCCGAGCTGGGTGGCCCTGCCGGGGGACAGTCGCCACTGGCCGCAGCAGGTGAACCTGGGCAACCGGCCGGCGACGGTGCTGGAGCATCAGGGCCAACCGATGTTGTGGCTGGAGTCGGGCGATTATCACATCCAGGGCGAGCTGCCATGGACGTCGCGACCCGCCAACCTGGGCGTGCCGGAGTCGATCGGGCTGGTGACGCTTCGCGTCGACGGCGCCACGGTGACGCGAATCGAACGCGATGGCCGGCAGCTCACGCTGGGCGAAGCGGCCAGCGCGCAACGCGCGGCCGATGCGCTTTCGCTGCGCGTGTATCGCCGCCTGGCCGATGGCCTCCCGGCCACGCTGGAAACGCGGCTGCAATTCAACGTCAGCGGCAGCGCGCGCGAGCAGGTGCTGGGGCCGGTGCTGCCCGCGGGTTTCGTCGCCACTGCGCTCAGCGGCGAGCTGCCCGCGCGACTGGAGAACGATGGCCATCTGCGCGTGCAATTGCGGCCGGGCCAGTGGACGCTGACCCTGCTGGCGCGCAGCGTCGCGCCACTGGCGAAGGTCGGCGTGACCCTGCCGCCCGCGCCGTGGCCGAAGCAGGAGGTCTGGAGTTACGCCGATGACAACGCGCTGCGCGGCACGCGCGTGGAAGGCAATGCGGTCGACGCGGCGCAGGCCGGGGTGCCGGGCGACTGGGCCAACCTGCCGGCCTACGCGCTGGATGACCGCAGCGGGCTGAGCGTGGAGCAGGGCAACCGCGGCAATGAAGGCAGCCGCAGCGACGCGCTGCACCTGCAACGCGAGATGTGGCTGGATTTCGACGGTGGGCATTTCAGCGTCGCCGATCGTCTCAGTGGCGAACTTCGCCATCACCAGCGGCTCGACGTCACCGCGCCGTGGCAGTTGCAGCGTGCCTCGGAAGACGGCGAACCGCTGCTGGTCACCAGGGATGCGAAAGGCCATGCGGGTGTCGAGCTGCGCGATCGCCGCATCGACGTGGCAGCCGGCCTGCGCGTGCCGGCCGGAGTCGGCGCGATGCCGGGTTCCGGTTGGCAGCTGCCGCTGGACGGCATCGAGGCTACCGTGCACCTGCCGCACGGCTATCGTCTGCTCGGTGTGATCGGTGCGGATCGCTCGAACGATTCCTGGGCCGCGCAATGGAGCCTGCTCGACCTGTTCGTGGTGGCATTGGTTGCGTTGCTGGCCGGGCGCTTGCTCGGTTGGCCGTGGGCCCTGCTGGCGGCGGGCTATCTGGCGCTGGCGCAGCACGAGGCGCTGGCACCGCTGTGGACGCTGGCGCTGGCATTGGCGCTCGCCTTGTTGCTGCGCGCGCTGCCGGAAGGTCGCTTGCGCGGGTTTGCGCGCGGCGGCGCGCTGGCCGTGTTTGCGCTGGCGGTGCTGTGGGCGCTGCCGTTCGCGGCCGCGCAATTGCAGTACGCGCTGCATCCGCAACTGGAGCACGGCAGCGCGCCGCGGATGGTGTCGGCGGCGTATGCACCGCAGGCCGTCGTCGCCGACAAGATGGCGGCCGGCGTGCCGGCACCGCCTCCGCCACCGCCACCGGGCGCGCGGGCCGTGAGCGAGATGAGCGCGAATGTCGTGCAGGCGGCCCCCGGCACCCTGGCCAGCGTGGTTGTCACCGGTTCGCGGATGACGGCCAGCCAACTGGTGGCCAGCGAGCAGGACAACCGCACCGTGATCCAGGCCGGCGTCGGCACGCCGCATTGGGACGAGGGCAACAACTACCGGCTCGGCTGGTCGGGGCCGGTGACGCCGCAGCAAACCACCCGGCTGGTGATCGCACCGGCATGGCTGGTGCGCCTGTTGCGCATAGTGATGGTCGGCTTGCTGGCGGTGGTGCTGGGTCGATTGGCCATGAAGCTGTGGCGACCGCTGCGTAACCACTGGCTGCCTTCGCGTGGTACAGGCATCGCCGGTGCCGCCTTGCTGGCGATCGCCTTCTTGCCCACCGGCGCACGCGCGCAGGCGCTGCCGGATGCGCAGTTGCTCAGCCAGTTGCGCGGCCGGCTCACCGAGGCGCCGAAGTGCGCGCCGCAGTGTGCCGAGGTGGCGCAGGCGCAACTTCAGGTCAACGGCGCGATGCTGGAGGTCGTGCTGGAAGCCCATGCCGGCGCCAGCGTGGCGCTGCCGTTGCCGACATCCGACCAGGCAATGCCGCTGGTCGATGTCCGCCTCGACGGCCAGGCCGATCCGGCGCTGTTGCGCGACGATGATCAGCTGCTGCTGCGGCTGGATCGCGGCGTGCACCGCGTCAGCCTGCGCTACCGGCTGGACGCGGTGGACAGCGCCGCGCTGCACTTCGCGCTGGCGCCGCAACGCATCGCCTTCAGCGACCCGGGCTGGTCGCTCGATGGCGTCGATGGCGGCCGGGTGCTGGGCGACAGCGTCACCCTGCGCCGCGTGCAGACGGCGGCCGACGGCAAGCAACTGCCGACCGCGCAGAGCTTTCCGCCGTATGTGCGGTTGACCCGCAGCATCGGCCTGGGGCTGGACTGGATCGTGCTGAACCGGGTCGAGCGCATCGCGCCGCAGGAGGGCGGCTTCAGCATCAGCCTGCCGCTGCTGCCGGGCGAGCATCCGCGCGGCGAGGGCGTGCTGGTCAAGGACGGCAGGATCAACGTCACCTTCAAGGCCGGCGAATCGATGGTGAGCTGGAGCAGCCAGCTCGATCGCTCCGCGAAGATCACCCTGGAAGCACCGCCGCTGGGCGAGCGCTCCGAGGTGTGGGAAGTGGGCGCGGCGCCGATGTGGCATGTGGATGCCGAAGGCGTGCCGACCAGCGCCAGCGACGATGGCCTGCGGTTCGATCCGCTGCCGGGCGAGAAGCTGCAACTGGCGATCACGCAGCCGGTGGCCATGGCCGGCGACAGCCTCGCCATCGACGGCGCGCAGCTGACCATCCGCACCGGCGAGCGCGCCAGCGAGTTGCAGCTGGACCTGCGCGTGCGCAGCACCCGTGGCGGCGAGCATGCCATCGACTTGCCGCCCGGCAGCGAGTTGATCGATGCCCGGCGCGACAACCAGCCGATCAACCTGGCGGTGCGTGACGGCAAGCTGAGCCTGCCGCTGCTGCCCGGCGCGCATGACTACGCCGTGCATCTGCGTGAGCCGCTGGGCGTGGCGACGCGCGTGCGCACGCCTGCGCTGGATCTGCATGCACCGGTGGCCAACATCGACCTGAACCTGCAACTGCCGCAGGATCGCTGGGTGTTGTGGACGTGGGGGCCCACCGACGGCCCGGCGGTGCTGTACTGGTCACAGGTGCTGGTGCTGTTGATCGCCGCCTGGCTGCTGGCGCGCTACGCCCCGACGCCGTTGCGCCTGCGCCACTGGGTGCTGCTGGGGCTGGGCTTCTCGGCCTTCGCCTGGAGTGCGTTCGCGCTGGTGGTGGTGTGGCTGATCGCCCTGGGTCTGCGTGCGCGGCTGCGGGCGCCGGAGCAGCTCGAACGCCTGCGTTTCAACCTGCTGCAGCTGGGCCTGGCGACCTTGACCGTGCTGGCACTGTGCGTGCTGGTCGGCGCCGTGCCGCAGGGTCTGCTGGGCTTGCCGGACATGCATGTGGCCGGCAACCACTCGTCGGGGTCGAACCTGCACTGGTTTGCCGATCGCAGCGACGGAGCGTTGCCGCTGGCCGGCGTGTTCAGCCTGCCGTTGTGGATCTACAAGCTCGCCATGCTGGTCTGGGCGCTGTGGCTCGCCAATGCGCTGATCGGCTGGCTGCGCTGGGCCTTCGACGCGTGGACGCATGGTGGCTACTGGCGCAAGCGCGAGCCGAAGCCTGGCGTGGTGCCGCCGCAACTGCCGCCTTCGGCGGCGGGGCCGGGGCGCGATGCCTGACGTGCGCGAGGCGCTGGCCGCGGCGACGCAACGGCTGGGCGACCGCACCGAGGCCGAACTCCTGCTGCTGCACGTCCTGCAGCGGCCGCGAAGCTGGCTGTTCGCGCATGCCGGCGATCCGCTTGAAATGGACGTCCAGACGTCTTACCAGAAGTTGCTTTCCCGTCGCGAGGCCGGCGAGCCGGTGGCCTACCTCGTCGGCCATCGCGGCTTCTGGACGCTGGATCTGGAAGTTACGTCGGCGACGCTGATCCCGCGCCCGGAAACCGAGCTGCTGGTGGAACTGGCGCTGCAGCGCCTGCCACCCGGTTTCAGCGGCCGCGTCGCCGACCTCGGCACCGGCAGCGGCGCGATTGCGCTGGCGATCGCGCGCGAGCATCCCCGCGCGCAGGTGATCGCCACCGATGCCAGCGCGACGGCGCTGGCCGTTGCCCGACGCAATGCGCAGCGCCACGGCATCGACAACGTCAGCTTTGTGCAAGGCGACTGGCTGGCGCCGCTGGCGGGCCAGCGCTTCGAGCTGATCGTCTCGAACCCGCCCTACATCGAGGCCGGCGATCCACACCTGGCCCGCGGCGACCTGCGCTTCGAGCCGGCCAGCGCGCTGGCCTCGGGCCGCGACGGCCTGGACGACATCCGCCGCATCGTCGATGGCGCCCTCGGCCATCTCGCCCCGGGCGGCTGGCTGCTGTTCGAGCACGGCTGGAACCAGGGCGAGGCCGCGCGCGTATTGCTGCGCGATGCCGGCTATGCCGAAGTATTCACGGCGCAGGATCTGGAGCAGCGCGATCGCGTGAGCGGCGGGCGTTGTGTTCGGCGATGACGGCCGGCGTGCACCCCCCGTCCACGATGCTCCGGTTCAACGCACAACCTGCTGCTGGCGGTGGCGATTGTTGCTGCGCCCCGCGAAGGAGAGATTTTACGTCGCAGGCTTCCATTCGATCTTTTTCAAGTCCCATGTCATGGGGTCGTAACTTGCCTCGTAGATCGGCACGGCATCGTGTGACCTCCCTGCAAGTTTGCGTTGCACCTGAATGTTCAAGATGACGTCGTCACCGCGCACGGTGATGCCATAGAACCAGAATTCGTCGCCATTCATGAAGAACTTTGAGGTCCGGTAAGGATTGACGATGCGTCGGAGCAGTTCGTTCGCAGCATCCAGAACGATGACGTTGTCGGCACCGCAATGAGCTTGTGCCTGAAGGACGATGATGCCGTCTCCGTCGGGCAGGAGGTGCGCAGTCCGCGTGTCATGACCATCAATCTGCCGTGTAAACGTTCGACCATCGTTCTCCCATTGGTACGCCTTTGGTCGGTACTCCGGGTCATTGATTTGCTGAAGCAGCGGCACTGAAGGCAGGTACTCACCAACTTTGGTCCTGAGGCCGTTGTTCAGAACGTAAACAAAATTGGGTATCCGGAATCTGGTGTGGGTTCTGGCTCCTTGGGTCTTTGTAGCTATCACTTTCAAAGAATGGATTTTGGTGTTGGACGGCTGAGCGGATGTGCTAGAGTAAAAGTCGGATTTCAGTGTGGGTTCGCCCAAGGTGCTGAGTGACGGACTTTCTCCAGCTGCGAAGCCTGAAGACGCTTGAAATCCTGACCAGCGAGGACAGTTACGTCGTCAAGGCCGAAGGCGTCAATCAGTGGGTGACCTGCCCGCTGTGCAAGACCGGACGCCTGCATGGTCACGGCTCACAGGAACAGTCGTTTCAGGACACACCGACGCACGGCAAACCCGTCGTGATCTTCATCCAGCGCCGTCGCTATCGCTGTACAAGCTGCACCAAGACCTTGTTTGAGCCTGTGGCGGACCTTGATGGAAAACGCCAAGCCACGGCGCGTCTGGTGCGTTATATCCGCGACCAGTCCTTCTCCAAGACCTTTGCGGCCCTTGCCCGGGAAGTAGCCGTGGACGAAAAGACGGTCCGCCACGTCTTCGACGATTTCATCGAGGAGGTCGAGGCCAAGACCCAGTTCCGGACGCCGCGGGTGCTGGGTATCGACGAGCTCAAGATCATCGGCCAGTACCGGGCCATGATCACCAACGTCGAGCGCAAGACCGTGTTCGATATCCGCCCCAGCCGGGCCAAAGCCGAGTTGATGCCCTATTTCCGCGACCTGCGGGACAAGGACTCGGTCGAGTGGGTGGCGATGGACATGTACCACGTTTATCGGCAGGTGGTGCGCGCCACGCTGCCACAGGCCCGGATCGTGGTCGATCGATTCCATATCCAGCGCATGGCGAACGACGCGCTGGAGAAGCTGCGCAAGCGCATTCGCAAGGATTTGTCCACCCGGCAGCGCCTCAAACTCAAGGACGAGCGGTTCCTGCTGCTCAAGCGGCAGCACGACCTGACAGGGAGAGATATGGACCGGATGCGGGAATGGTTCCAACAGTTCCCGCTCCTAAGCGAAGCCCACGCGCTCAAGGAAGGATTTCTGTCGATCTGGGATCAGAAGACCCGCCCAGCAGCAGAAGCCGCCTGCGCGAAGTGGCAGGCCAATATTCCGACCGAATTGGCGGCCACGTTCAAGGACCTGACCACCGCCGTGCACAACTGGCACGACGAAATCTTCGCCTACTTCGAGCAGCCGATTACCAATGCCTATACTGAGTCAGTCAACCGAGTGGCCAAAGACATGAACCGCATGGGCAGGGGTTACAGCTTCGAGGTGCTTCGGGCGCGCATGCTCTACGACAAGAAGGCGCGCAAGGATGGCTCGGTTATCGAAACCGTGTTGGTCGATGACGACGACCCAATGACCACGGACTTCGTGTTCCAGCGGATGACCACGGCGGCAACGCGCAAGAAGAAGATCACGCGCGTGGTCGAGTACGGCCCCTATCTCCCGACGCTGGCGCGGCTACTCGAAGAGGGGTATTTCGAATAGTCCTCAGCCCATTGTGCAAGAGGCGGCGCTTCAGCCTGAATTTGTGATTCAGCCGATGAAGCATAGGTAAGAGGCCCAGCCACTACCCCGCGCAACAGGACAGTTGCTTTACGTCCTTGGTGAAGGTTTGTGCCGCGAGTTTCAGCCCCTCGACCATCGTCAGGTAGGGGAATAACTGGTCGGCCAACTCTCGCACCGTCATGCGGTTGCGAATCGCCAGTACTGCGGTTTGGATCAGCTCGCCTGCTTCCGGGGCTACCGCTTGCACGCCGATCAGTCGTCCCGAACCGGCCTCCGAAACCAGCTTGATGAAACCGCGCGTGTCGAAGTTGACCAGCGCCCGGGGCACGTTGTCGAGCGTCAGCGTGCGGCTGTCGGTCTCGATACCGTCGTGGTGCGCTTCGGCTTCGCTGTAGCCCACGGTGGCGACCTGCGGGTCGGTGAACACCACCGCCGGCATCGCCGTCAGATCCAGCGTCGCGTTGCCACCCGTCATGTTGATTGCAGCGCGGGTGCCGGCCGCCGCCGCGACGTAGACGAACTGCGGCTGGTCAGTGCAGTCGCCGGCGGCATAGATGTGCGGCACGGTAGTGCGCATCGCGTGGTCGATGGTGATGGCGCCTTGCGCATTGACCACCACACCGGCCGCGTCGAGGTTGAGCGTGCGGGTGTTTGGGGTGCGGCCGGTGGCGAACAACAGCCGGTCGGCATGCAGTTCGCCGCGTTCGGTGGTGAGCACGAATTCCCCATCCTCATAGGCGACCTGGCTGGCCTGGGTGTGGTCCAGCACTTCGATGCCTTCGGCGCGGAACACGGCCGTGATGGCCTCGCCAATGGCGGGGTCTTCGCGAAAGAACAGTGTGCTGCGCGCCAGCATGGTCACCTTGCTGCCCAGCCGGGCAAAGGCCTGCGCGAGTTCGACGGCCACCACCGACGAGCCGATCACGGCCAGCCGATCGGGGATCGTGTCGCTGGCCAGCGCTTCGGTCGACGTCCAGAAGGGCGTGTCTTTCAAGCCCGGGATCGGTGGAATCGCCGGACTGGCCCCGGTGGCGATGAGGCAGCGGTCGAAACTCACCTCGCGCATCCCGTCGTCAGCGGTTGCCACGGTCAGCGTGTGCGCATCCTTGAATCGGGCATCGCCGCGCAGCACGGTGATGGTCGGGGTGCTCGTCAGGATGCCTTCGTACTTGGCGTGGCGCAGTTCATCGACGCGCCCCTGCTGCTGAGCCAGCAAGCGCTTACGCAGAATCTTCGGCGAGGCGGCGGCAATGCCGTCATCGAACGGACTCTCGCGACGCAGATGCGCAATGTGGGCAGCGCGGATCATGATCTTGGACGGCACACATCCGACGTTGACGCAGGTGCCGCCGAGAGTGCTGCGCTCGATCAGCGTCACACGCGCCCCTTGCTCGACGGCCTTCAACGCCGCCGCCATCGCCGCGCCGCCGCTGCCGATCACGGCCACGTGCAGTGCAGCCTCATCGTCCTCGCGCTTTGGTTCGCCGCCCAGCCGCTCTTGTGCATTGTTCAGCAGGTCGCTGGGTTGCCCCGGCGCATCGGCAAGCTGCGCTCGGTAACCGAGTGCGGATACCGCCGCGACCAGCGAGGTCACGTCCGCGGCGGTACCTGCGCTGGCCTCAATCTCGGCCCGGCGCTGTGGGTAGGACACTGAGGCCGAACGCACGCCGGGCACCTTTTCCAAGGTCTGCTTGACGTGCTCGGCGCACGACCCGCAGGTCATGCCATCGATGTGCAGCGTGATCGCCTCGGTCATGAGCGTGTGCTCACTTCTTGACGGTAGACGGGTAGCCGGCGTTCTCGGTGGCTTTGGTCAACGCGGCCGGAGTGGTCTTGGCATCGTCGTAGGTTACCACCGCCTCCTTGGGCTCCCAGGTCACCTTGGCCTCGATGACGCCTTCGACCTTGGTCAGCGCCTTCTTGACCGTGATCGGACAGGTGGCGCAGGTCATGCTCGGCACCGACAGCGTGACGGTTTTGGTGGCGGCCCAGGCGGGAGCGCTGAGGGCAACGGTCAGAGCGAGCAATGCGACGAGTTTCTTCATGGCAATCTCCTTTCAGTAGAACAGGGGCATGAGGTAGGGGAACACGAGCGCGATCAGCACCAGGGCGGTGACGATCCAGAAGATCACCTTGTAGGCCGTCCGCACCTGGGGCACGGCGCATGCGTCGTCCGGCGCGCAGGCGCGAGCCGGCCGGAAGATGCGACGCCACGCGAAGAACAGCGCCACGAGCGCCACGCCAATGAAGATCGGCCGGTACGGTTCCAGCGCGGTCAAGTTGCCGATCCAGGCGCCGGAGACACCCAGCGTGATCAGCACCAGCGGACCGAGGCAGCAGGTCGAGGCGAGGATGGCGGCGAGGCCACCGGCGGCCAGTGCACCGCGGCCGTTGCTGGGGTCTGCCATGTGAGGGATCTCCTTCCGAGACGTTGCGTGATGCGCTAAGGTTACTTCCGTAGTCAAGTACGGAGTCAAGCGCGATGGTGAACGATCCGCAAACACTGACCATCGGGGCTTTCGCCAAGGCCGCTGGGGTCAACGTGGAGACCATCCGGTTCTATCAGCGCAAGGGGTTATTGCCAGAACCAGGTCGGCCCGTCGGCAGTATTCGCCGCTACGGATCGGCGGACGTGGCGCGGGTGCGTTTCGTGAAATCCGCCCAGCGGCTGGGGTTCAACCTGGACGAAGTCGGCCAACTCCTACAGCTTGAGGACGGCACTCACTGCAGCGAAGCCGCCGAGCTGGCTGCGCTCCAGCTCACCGACGTGCGCACCAAGATGGCGGACCTGACGCGAATCGAAGCGGTGCTGTCACGGTTGGTCAACGAGTGCCATGCGCAGCGAGGCACTGTGTCGTGCCCGCTGATCGATTCTCTGCACGGGAGCTAGGCGCGTGGCTTAACCCGGTTTTCCGTTCCACTGCGCCTCAAACCCCAGTTCGAGCCGGGGGCAAGGTGACCTGCCACTGATTGTTTCCTTGCACCGACATGCGCCAGACAAAGCCCACACTGAAGGCTAAAAGCGCGTAAGCCTTGCGATACCAGAAACCTACCGAACGAGAGCTGTCAGACAAGAAGGGCTAGTGCGGTCTTCCCACACTAAAATCCGGATACCCACAAAATTCTGGATCATGAGCCTGGGTCCTCAGTTCGCGGAGGTCATGCAGAACCTGCCCGGCGGCGATGCCCTCGGAACGTTCGATGGCGATGCGCAGGCAGTCGGCACGGGTTGCGATCAGGCGCGCTTCATCGCGGCGTGGCCGCTTGCCGGCTGGCCCAGTCTTTCAGCTGGCGCCATGATCCGTCGATCCATCCCGTCAAGATGTTCCCTTCCGTGGTGTCGCTGCGCTGCTCCGAGCGTAACTGAAGCACGAAGCGGCCGAGCGTGATCCGGGTCCTGGAGCGCTGGCGAACCCGGATGGATGGCCGGAATCAGGCGCTGTTCTGGCTGAGCCGCTCGATCAACGGAAATCGTGCGTGGATGGCATGGCGGATGCCCGGCAGGTCGAGGCCGGCCATGCTCAGCACCTCCTCGCGGCTGCCGTGTTCCAGATAGACGTCTGGAAGGCCGAGATGAAGGATCGGCAGGGTGATGCCGTGCGCGGCCAGGCACTCGGCCACGGCGGAGCCGGCGCCGCCGGCGACGGCGTTGTCCTCGAGGGTGACGAAGCCGTCGTGGGTCTTGGCCAGTTCCAGGATCAGGGTGTCGTCAAGGGGCTTGATGAAGCGCATGTTGACCAGGGTGGCGTCGAGTTCGGCGGCGATGGTGGCGGCCGGTGCCAGCATCGCGCCGAAGCTGAGCAGGGCGAGGCCGTGGCCGCGCCGGCGCAGCTCGGCCTTGCCGATCGGCAGCGTTTCCAGCTCGTGGTGGGTCGCCACGCCGGGGCCGGTGCCGCGCGGGTAGCGGATGGCCGCCGGGCCGGGGTGGCTGAAGCCGGTGCTGAGCATCATGCGGCACTCGTTCTCGTCGGCCGGCGCCATGATCACGAAATTCGGCAGGCAGCGCAGGTAGGTGAGGTCGAAGCTGCCCGAGTGGGTGGCGCCGTCCGGGCCGACCACGCCGGCGCGGTCGATGGCGAAGGTGACGTCGAGGTTCTGCAGCGCCACGTCGTGGATCGCCTGGTCGTAGGCACGCTGCAGGAAGGTGGAGTAGATCGCCACCACGGGTTTGGCGCCCTCGCACGCCATGCCCGCGGCCAGTGTCACCGCGTGCTGCTCGGCGATCGCCACGTCGAAATAGCGCGCGGGGTATTCCCTGGAGAAACGCACCAGGCCCGAACCCTCGCGCATCGCCGGGGTGATGCCGAGCAGGCGCGGGTCGGCGGCGGCCTGGTCGCACAACCAGTCGCCGAACACGTCGGTGTAGGTCGGCTTGGCCTTGCCGGTTTTCTTCTTGACGCCGGCCAGCGGGTCGAACGGGCCGACCGCGTGGTATTCGATCTGCGCCTGTTCGGCCGGGGCGTAGCCCTTGCCCTTGGTGGTGATCACGTGCAGCAGCTGCGGGCCGGGCAGGTTCTTCACCGTGCGCAGCGCCTGCAGCAGTTGCGGGATGTTGTGGCCGTCGATCGGGCCGGTGTAGTGGAAGCCGAGTTCCTCGAACAGCGTCGAGGGCACGAACATGCCCTTGGCGTGCTCCTCCCAGCGCTTGAACCAGCGGCCCATGAACGACTGCTTGGGAATGGCCCGCTTGGCCCGCTCGCGCAAGTCGTTGAGGCGGCGGCTGGCCATCGCGCGCGCCATCATCTTGGTCAGCGCGCCCACGTTCTCGCTGATCGACATGCCGTTGTCGTTGAACACCACCAGCAGGTCGGGCTCGACGTCGCCGGCGTGGTTGAGCGCCTCGAACGCCAGCCCGGCGGTCATCGCGCCGTCGCCGATCACGGCCACCACCTTGCGCTGCTCGCCGCTGGCCTGCGCGGCGATCGCCATGCCCAGCGCGGCCGAGATCGAGGTGGACGAGTGGCCGACGCCGAAGGTGTCGTACTCGCTTTCCTCACGGCGCGGAAACGGCGCCAGGCCATCCTTCTTCTTGATCGTGGTGATGCGGTCACGGCGGCCGGTGAGAATCTTGTGCGGATAGCACTGGTGGCCGACGTCCCAGACCAGGCGGTCGTGCGGCGTGTCGAACTCGTGGTGCAGGGCCACGGTCAGCTCGACCACGCCCAGGCCCGCGCCGAAGTGACCGCCGGAGCTGGCGACGGCCTCGATCAGATACTGGCGCAGTTCGTCGGCGACTTGCGGCAGTTCGTTGTCGGGCAGCCGGCGCAGGTCGGCGGGCGCGTCGATCGAAGCCAGGCGGGGATAATGGCTGAGGTCATTCATCCTCGTATTGTTGGCCCAGCGGCGGGGCGGAGCAAGGGCGAAACAGTGAACAAGGCCTGATTGCGACCGGTGCAGCCTGCACGTGCGGCACACAATCGGCATCGCATGCTGCGCGCAGATTCCCTTGCGGAGATCCGTCCATGGCCAGTGTCTCGCAGGCTTTTCGCCGCTTTGCGGAAGCCACCGCGCGCCAGTCCGGTCGACCGGCGACCTTCCTGGCGGCCGTATTGATCGTGGCGGTTTGGGCAGCCAGCGGGCCGTTCTTTCACTTCGGCGACACCTGGCAGTTGGTGATCAATACCGGCACCACGATCATCACCTTCCTGATGGTGTTCCTGATCCAGAACAGCCAGAACCGCGACAGCGCGGCGCTGCAGATCAAGCTGGACGAGCTGATCCGCACTACCGCGGCCCACAACGGCCTGCTCGACCTGGAAGACCTCGACGAGGAGACCCTGGAGCGTATCCGCGAGAACTACCGCAAGCTGGCGGCACGGCGCGAGCGTGCCAGCGGCGGCCGCAAGCGCAGGCACGGCGGCCCGGCCCGGGGCGAAGCCGAGGAAGCGGGCGAGGCGGACGAAGCCTGCGAGGAGGTCGACGAGATCGACCGCGAACTGGAGAAGAACCGCGAGACGCGCGCGGAAGAGGGCCATGCCGACACCGCGGCGGAGCGGCGGAAGTGAGGCTTGGCGTCTCCTAGAGCGTGGGCGGTAGAAATCTTCCGGGCTGCAAAGGCGTCTGCGCGGTTTATGTTTCCGCCGCTTTCCGGCCTACAGAACCATCATGGGCCGGCGAAGCGTGGAAAATCTGCACTCACGCAGCCACTTTTGCCTCGAAAGTTTCTACCGCCCACGCTCCTAGGCGTATTCCGTCATCGGGCGCCGGTCGCGCGGCAGCCGGCTGACCAGGAACTCCATCTGGTCGGCGAGGATGTTGCGGTTGGACAGGATCAGGTGCTCCACCCAGCTTGGCCGGTACGGTACCGCCAGCAGCGGCATGTTGGCCTGCTGCGGCGTGCGGTTGCTCTTTTTCAGGTTGCACGACAGGCAGGCGCTGACCACGTTCTCCCACTCGTCCTTGCCTTGCCGGGAAATCGGCAGCACGTGGTCGCGGGTCAGTTCCATGCGCGTGAAGTGCTCGCCGCAGTACATGCAGATGTGCCGGTCGCGCGCGAACAGCGCGGTGTTGGTCAGCGCCGGCGACGGGTCGACCGCGTGCTCGCGGCAGTGGCCGGTGCTGGCGATGATCGGGTGCAACTGCAGCAGGCTCTGCGTGCCCAGCGCACGGTTGTGGCCGCCGTGCACGGTGAGGCAGGGATCGCCCAGGGTCCAGGCGACGACGTCGCGCACGTACAGGCACACCGCGTCCTGCCAGCTGATCCAGTCCAGGATGCGGCCAGCGGCGTCCAGCGACAACACGCGCGTCGCCTGCAGGTCAGCCGGTTTGACAGCGTCCATCAGCATGCAGTTCGTCCTTCCGCCGGGGCATCGAGGGAACCAGCGGGCATGGCGCAAGGCCAGCCCGATCGCAGCATAGAACACTTTTCCGCCGTTCCGAAGGCGCCGGCGCGGCGGGATTCGCAGGCACCGGTGCCCGCTGATATGATCCCTGGCTCGACATGAAACCCACGCCGGGTTCGACAGGGCCGCCGCCGTGGCGGCCCGGCGCGACGGGGGACCAAAGGTGGATCAACGTGGCTGAAGTCATTTTCTACGAGCACCCGGTGGCGCTGAACCGGGCCGAACACAAGAATCTTCGGCTCAAGGGCGTGCCCAACATGAAGTTCGCCATGAACACGCACTCGGTGCCGTTGACCGCGGCGGAGTTCGGCCTGGCCGCGCGTGACCTGCTGATCGTGTTCGCCGGTCCCGACGCCGCCAATGCCGGCCCGATCGCGTTGCTCGGCCTGCGTCAGAACGAGAACCTCTACGTCGACGCCGCCGGCCAGTGGGCGCCCAACACCTACGTGCCGGCCTTCGTGCGCCGCTACCCGTTCGTGCTGGCCGAGAAACCGGCCGGGCAGGAGGGCGGCGATTTCGCGGTGTTCCTCGATCAGGGCTTCGAGGGTTTCAACGCGGCGGACGGCGAGCGCCTGTTCAACGAGGACGGCAGCGACACCGAGCTGCTGAAGAACGCCGTGGGTTTCCTCGGCGAGTTCCAGCAGAACATCGACCGCACCCGCACCTTCATGCAGTACCTGGTCAAGCATGACCTGCTGGAAGCGCGCAACGTGCAACTGCACAAGGGCGAGCCGGATTCCGGCCATGGCATCACGCTCAACGGCCTGTTCATGGTCAACGAGGAGAAGCTGCGCGCGCTGGACGAGAAGGTCGCCCACGAGATGCTGCGCGAAGGCGTGATGGCGTGGATCTACGCCCACCTGCTGTCGCTCAGCAACATCGACCGCCTGGCCCGTCGCCTGGACGAGCGCGAGCAGGCCGAGTCGGCGGCCAAGACCACCAACTGAGCAGGACTTCGCTTCGCCTGCTGCACGCAACAAGCCGCCTGCGGGCGGCTTGTTCGTTTGCGCGCCTTCAACGCACCGGCTTGGCCAGCTTGATCAGGTCGGTCGCGTAGCCGCTGGCCTCGTACAGCGCGCGGGCGCGCTCATTGCCGGGGAACACCGCCAGCGTCACCAGCTGGCACTGGTGCTCGCGCGCCCACTGCTCGGCGTGCGCCAGCAAGGCCTTGCCGACGCCGTTGCCTTCGTGCTGCGGCGCCACCGCGAGATCGGAGATGTGGCAGTTGCTGCGGCCGCTGAAAAAATCGGCGGTGCGCTGCAGGTGGATGAAACCCACCCGCTCGCCGTCGCCATTCTCGGCCACGAACAGGAAGCTGTTCGCCGGCTGGTCCTCCAGATGGTGCAGCAGGTCCCGGCGGATGCCTTCGACGCATTCGTGGCGGCGACGCCACGCCGGCAGCGCGAAGTCGGCGAAGCGTGGCACCAGCGCAAGGATGAAATCGTCGTCGTCGGCAGCCAGGCGGATCAGCAGGGGCGAGTCGTTCATGGGCGATCGGGTCGGTGGGCCTGACGGCTTTCTACACCGCCCCCGGCGTGGACGAAAGCCCACCGGAGGCGGCATGTATATTCGCGTACGGCCGGCAGCCATCAACGGAGGAACCATGACCACGACGCGACGCATCCGCCTGCAGCCCGCGGGCAGTGCCGTGCTTGCGCAGGGCATGGACGAGATCCGGCAACAGTTGGACCTGCCCGCCGCGTTTCCGGCCGAAGTCGAAGCCGCCGCCGCGGCCGCCGCGGCGAACCCGCGCCTGCCGGCGCTGGACCGCACCGAGCTGCCGCTGGTCACCATCGACCCGCCGGGTGCGCGCGACCTCGACCAGGCCATGCACGTGCAGGCGCAGGGCGACGGCTGGCGCGTGCATTACGCCATCGCCGACGTCGCCGCCTTCGTGCAGGCCGGCGACCCGGTGGACCTGGAGGCGCATCGGCGCGGCGAGACGCTGTACGGCGCGGATTCGAAGATCCCGCTGCACCCGAAAGTGTTGTCCGAGGATGCCGCCTCGCTGTTGCCGGATCAGGTGCGCCCGGCGCTGTTGTGGACGGTGGACCTGGACCCTGCCGGCCGCATCGCCGCCATCGACGTGCGCCGGGCGCGCGTGCGCAGCCGCGCCCAGCTCGACTATGCCGGCGTGCAGCAGGCCATCGACGCCGGCAGCGACGATCCGATGTGGACGGTGCTGCGCCGGATCGGCGAGTTGCGCGAGCAGTGCGAGCGCGCGCGCGGCGGCGTGAGCCTGCCCCTGCCGGAACAGGAGATCGACGTGGTCGACGGCCGCTGGACGCTGGCGTTCCGCGCGCGCTTGCCGATCGAGAACTGGAACGAGCAGATCTCGCTGCTGGTCGGCATGGCCGCGGCGCAATTGATGGTGCAGGCGAAAGTGGGGCTGTTGCGCACGCTGCCGCCGCCCGACCCGCACGCCATCGCGCGGCTGCGCGTCACCGCGCGGGTGCTCGGCATCGCCTGGCCGTCCGGGCTGGACTATCCCGGCTTCATCCGTTCGCTGGACCCGTCCAACGACGTGCACGTGGCCATGCTGACCGCCTGCACCACGGTGCTGCGCGGGGCCGGCTACGCGGCGTTCGACGGCGCGCTGCCCGCGCAGCCGATGCATTCGGCGCTGGCCGCGCAGTACACCCATGCCACTGCGCCGCTGCGCCGGCTGGTCGATCGCTATACCGGCGAGGTCTGCCTGGCGCTGTGCGCGAAGCAGCCGGTGCCGGCGTGGGCACTGGCCGCCTTGCCCGGCCTGCCGGACACCATGCAGGCTTCCGGCCATCGCGCGGGCCAGTACGAAAGCGCCGTGTTGAACCTGGCCGAAGCCGCCGCGCTGGCGCCGCGGGTGGGCGAGGTTTTCGACGGTGCGATCGTCGAGGTCGCCCGCGGCGATCCGGCCAAGGGCACGGTGATCGTGCGCAACCCGGCGGTGGAGGCCGGCGTTTCCGGCAGCGGCAACCTCACGCTCGGCGCCGACGTCCGGGTGAGCCTGGTCGAGGCCGACCCGGGGCGGCGCGTGACGCGTTTCGAGCTGGCAGGCTGACACGCCGCTGAGGGACGGCGCCGAGGCATGCCGGGGGGTGACACGACGCCAGCAGCGCGGCCGTGCCGGCCACCCGCGCTGCTGGCCATCGACGGGCGCCGCTTACGGGGCCGTCGTGGCGACCGCACCGGCGCCGGTGGCATCGACGGTGAGCGAGACGCGGCGGTTGTCGCGGCCCTGGTCGTGCGTGGCGCCCTTGGCGACCTGGCGGTTGCTGTCTTCACCGTAGCTGACCGCACGTACCTGATCGGCGGACAGGCCGCTGCTGATCAGGAAATCGCGCACCGCATCGGCGCGCTGCATGCCGAGCTTCTTGTTGTAGGCACGCGAACCGGCCGGGTCGGCAAAGCCTTCCACCGTGATCAGCACGCCGGGGTGGTACTTGCCGATGGTCGCGGCAAAGTCCTGCAGCGCAGGCTTGTCCTGCTCGCTCAGGGTGGCGCTGTTGAACGCGAAGTGCGCCACCGTGTCGATGCTGACGCGGCCCTGCATCGCGGTGATCTGGCTGTCGTACTTGGCAAACTGCGATTGCATCTGCTGCTTGATGGCATCGATCTGCTGCTGCTGGTCGGTCTGCTTCTGCTGCAGCTGCTGGATGGCCGTGTTGAAATCGGATTGCTTGACGTACTGCGAGCAGCCGGCCAGGCCGATGGTGAGCAATCCCGCCGTCAATGCGGCCACGCGAGTGATCCTCGTGTTCATCCGGGTCTCCTGGTTTGTACGGGGTGGGGGGGCACGCAGGCGCTGATGACAGCGGCGCGCCTGCAGGACGAACGAAACGGTGCCGCCATCGCTGTCCTCCCGGAACCTAACCCATCGAGGCGGCAAGGACGCGTAAAAGCGGCACATTCCGCGTCGCGCCGTTCAGGTCGGGTTGCGTTGCGCGGCTCGCGTCGACGTCGTGACGCGAACGGCTCGCGCGCATCAGTCGCGTGCGGTGACGGTGCGCACCGCGCGCGAGAAATCGGCGCCGGCCGGTGCCGCACGGGCGCGTTCGCTGATGCGTGCGCGCTCGCGCAGTGTTCCGATCGGCACGCGACGATCGAGGGCGCCGATGCCTTGCAGATACTCCGGCAGATAGCCGGTCAGCAGCAGGCGCATGTCCCATGGCAGGCCCGGATCGATCTGCCGCGCCATGCGATGGACGAGGGTGGTGCAGTTGGAGGTGAAGGTGTTGTAGAACGCCGGCCGCGCGGCCAGCCGGTTGGCCGCATGCACGTAGGAGAGCAGCAGCGCGCGCAGCGTGGCCGGTTCGATCTGCAGCGGATACAGATAGACGTCCTCGTTGCGCACGTTGGTGCGCACGCGGATGATGTCGTCTTCCTCGGCGCCGACCAGGATCGTCTCGAACTGCTTGAAGAAGCCGCCCACCGAGGAATACTCCTGGTCGCGGCTCTTGCGCACCTCCACCGAGAACACCAGGTGGCGGCCGTCGTCGAAACCGAACGAGATCATGGCGTGGGCGATCGCCCGGCTGCCCCAGTGCGACAGCACCGCATCGGCGCTGGCCAGTTGCGCCAGGTCGTACTCGTGGCGCTCCCAGCGGATGTCGTAATCGTTGTCGCTGCGCCAGGCGAAGTGGCGCACGTTGTCGAGCACCACGCGATCGCCGTGCACGCTGCCGGTCAGCGTGCGGGCAACGTCGTCGCGCCAGTCGCGCGCGCCGGAGGGCCTGATCGCGACCCACCACAGCAGGACCATCGCGTACAGCGCGGCATGGACGACCAGCGGCAGCCAGCTGCGCCCGCCGATCGCGCAGGCGTACAGCACTCCGGTCGCGATCACCCAGAGCGCACTGCCCAGCGCGCGCCCGGCGCGGCCGCTGGGCAGCCGATACCACAGCGCCAGCGCGGCCCACGCGCCGGAACAGAACACGATCGGCGTCATCACCATCACGATGGCCACGCGACCGATCATGCCGAGCTTGTCCATCATCCCGCCGATGCTGCCGCGATCCATTCCTCCAGCGTGCCGATTCCCCGGCCGGAAAACAACGCGCGGCCCGAAACCGATGCCGGGCGGGCGGTGAGTTGGCAAGCCTGTTGCATTACCTCGGGCATGAACGACATCGCCTATGACATCTCCCATCTGCTCGACGTCGAACGCCAACAGGCCGATGTGCCGGCGCCGCGGATCGTTCGGGCCGTTCCCACCGTTCCCGCACGGGCCGCCCGCTCCGGCGTGGCCGAGGCGCAGGAGGCGCTGGCCCGCGAGCTGATCCAGTGCGCGCCGATCCACGACGCCATGGTCCAGCAGTACCTGCGCCTGAGCGGCGAGACCTTCCGCGAAAGCTGCGCCAGTTGAACACCTGCCCGGCCGCCATTGCCACTTTTGAGCAAAAGTTGACCCGCCGGGACATGTGACGTGCCGCACATGGCCGAACTTCGGTCCATGACTGCCCCGAATACGAAAGAGCCCGGCATCGCCGGGCTCTTTCGTGCGGGGGTGCCTGCGGCTCAGTCGATCGCCGGCACGCTGGCCACGCCGGCCTCGATTGCCGCCTGGTGGGCGAGCGTGCGGGGCAGCAGACGGCTGAAGTAGAACGCCGCGGTGTCGCGCTTGGCCTGCTTGAACGCGGCCGACTGCGTACCATTCTCGGCCGCCAGCACGCTGCGCGCCCACAGGTAGGCCAGGGTCACGTAGCCGGAGTAGTACAGGTAATCGGTGGCCGCCGCGCCCAGTTCCTCGGGGTTACCCTGGATGCGCTGGGCTAGTGCCACGGTGAGCTCGCTCCAGTTTCGCGTGGCCACGGCGAGCGGGCCGATGAACGCCTTCAGCGATTCGGTGTCGGCATGCTGCTGGCAGAACGCGCTGATCTCCTCCAGGAAATGCTTGAAGCCCACGCCCTGCAGCTGGAGGATCTTGCGGCCGAGCAGGTCGGCGGCCTGGATGCCGGTGGTGCCCTCGTACAGGGTGATGATGCGCGCGTCGCGCACGAACTGTTCCATCCCGTTCTCGGCGATGTAGCCGTGGCCGCCGTAGATCTGCAGCGCTTCCTTGGTGCACTCCTGCGCCAGCTCGGTGACCATGCCCTTGGCGATCGGGATCAGGAAGGCGACCAGTTCGCCGGCCTTCTGGCGCGCCGCCTCGTCCGTGGCGCGATGCTCGATGTCGGTCTGCAGCGCGGTGTACAGCACCAGCGCACGCGAGCCTTCGACAAAGGCGCGCTGGGTCAGCAGCATGCGCCGCACGTCCGGTTGCACCAGCAGGTTGTCGGCCGGCTTGTCGGGGAATTTCGGCCCGGACAGCGAGCGCGACTGCAGCCGTTCGCGCGCGTAGTTGAGGCTGTTCTGCAACGCGCGCTCGGCCAGGGCCAGTCCCTGCACGCCGACCGACAGCCGCGCCGCATTCATCATGGTGAACATCGCCATCAGGCCCTTGTGCGGCTTGCCGATCAGGTAGCCCTCGGCGCCGTCGAAGTTCATCACGCAGGTGGAGCAGGCGTGGATGCCCATCTTGTGCTCGATCGCTCCGGCCGCGACGCTGTTGCGTTCGCCCGGCTTGCCGTCCGCGTCGAGCTTGAACTTGGGCACGATGAACATCGAGATGCCGCGGCTGCCTTCCGGTGCATCAGGCAGGCGCGCCAGAACGAGGTGCACGATGTTCTCGGTGAGGTCGTGCTCGCCGGCGCTGATGAAGATCTTGGTGCCGCTGAGCTTCCAGGTCGGCCGGCCGTTGGCGTCGGCCTCGCCCGGTACCGCGCGCGTCTTCAGCAGGCCCAGGTCGGAGCCCGCCTGCGGTTCGGTCAGGCACATCGTGCCGGTCCAGCGGCCGGCCACGATCGGCTTCATGTACAGCTCGCGCTGCCATTCCTCGCCGTGCTGTTGCAGCGCATGCGTGGCGCCTTCGGACAACAGCGGGTACAGGCTCCAGGCGAGGTTGCCGGACTGGAAAATCTCCGTGGTGGCGGTGCCGAGCACGCCGGGCAGGGCCTGTCCGCCGTACTGCTCGGGGTTGGTCAAGCCGGTCCAGCCACCTTCGGCGAACTGCCGGAACGCCTCCTTGAACGAGGCCGGCGTGGTGACCTTGCCGGTGGCCTTGTCGAACTGGCAGCCCTCGGCGTCCGCCGGTGCATTGGTCGGCGCGAGCAACTGCTCGCTCAGGCGACCGGCTTCTTCCAGCACGGCGTCGAGCAGGTCGCGGCCATGCGCCTCGCCGCCCTGCAGCGAGGTGAGAACCGGCTCGGCGTCCAGCACATCGAACAGGGCGAAGCGCAGGTCGTCGAGGGGGGCCTTGTAAGCGGTCATGGGAACTCCTGATGCAGGCGGTTTAACGGAAGGTGTGTGCGATGCCCGGCACGGCCGAAATCCAGTCCTTGCCGCTGAAGTCGAAGGCGCGCGCCTTGCTCTCCTGCTCGGGCTTGGCGGTCGCGGTGCCGCTGATCGAATAGGCCAGCGACGCGGCGCTGCCCTTGTCGGCGATGGCCTCCAGTGCGCGGCTCATCGCGGCGGTGGGCCATACCTTGAGCTGCACCACGTCGCCGGCAAGTTGCGGGATGGCCAGCTCGAACGTGTCGTGCAGGCGCACCGGCGCCAGCGCGGCGACCTGCAACTGGCCGTCCAGCGACTGGAAGTCCATCCCGGCGTAGCTGTTGTTCTGGATGCGCACGCTCAGCTGCCACTGCCCGTTGGACAGCACCTGCAACTGCTGGATGCTCACCGTGGGCGGGAACACGCTTTTCTTCGCCGGGCCGCAGGCGGCCAGGCCAAACGCCAGCACGGCGAGCAGGAACGGGGCAACGACCCAGCGCAACGGACGCATCGCAGTTCTCCAAACGATCGTTTGAATCCTGACTCTAACCGCGATCGGGGTGTCCGCGCCAGTCGACCGGGCAGGCCGTCGTCGCGGCTCGCGCCGGGGATCGCGGTGGTGCCGAGGTTTCGCGATGGCGCGCGAACAGGCATCATCGTCGGCTTGCCTTCCAGCCCGGATACTGCAGCATGTCACGACGTTTCGTTGCCCGCCGCTCGCCGATCCACGGCAACGGCGTATTCGCCACCGCGCCGATCGCCCGCGGCGAGGAGATCATCGAATACAAGGGCAAGCTGCTCACGCCGGACGAAGCCGATGCGCTGTACGGGGACGGTGGTGAAACCGGGCATACCTTCTTGTTCACGCTCAACGAGAAGTACGTGATCGACGCCAACCAGCGCGGCAACACCGCGCGCTGGATCAACCACAGCTGCGCGCCGAACTGCCGCGCCGTGGTCGAGGAAAGCGCCAGCGGCGACCCGCGCCGGGACAAGGTGAAGATCGAGGCGATCCGCCACATCAAGCCCGGCGATGAGCTCACCTACGACTACGGCATCGTGCTTGACGTGCCGCACACCGCGCGGCTGAAGAAGCTGTGGCAGTGCCTGTGCGGCGCGCCGAAATGCACCGGCACGTTGCTCAAGCCCAAGCGGTAGCCGCGTTCCGGACAACGCTTTTATACTCGCCGCAGTTGCCGGCCGGGGGGAGCGGCAACATGGACAGTGACGGGGGAATGCGATGGAAGCCAATCCTTATGCCGCGCCCGAGGCAACGGTCGACGATGTGCGCGCGTGGGATGCGCAGGGCCTGGAGGAACGCAAGGCCAGCCGCGGCAAGCGCCTGGCGGCGGCGCTGCTCGACGGGGTGATCAACCTGGTCTGGGCCCTCCCGGTGTTGTGGGGCGCCATGATGGCAGTCGGCGTCGGCAAGGGGATCAAGCCGGCCGCGCCGATGATCGGCGTGCTGCTGCTGGGTTTCGCCCTGCTGGTGGCGATCTTCGTGGTCAACTGCGTCATGCTGCATCGGAGTGGCCAGACCATCGGCAAGCGCATGCTGGACATCGCCATCGTGCGTACCGATGGCAGCCGCATGGGTCTGTTGCGTTATCTCTTCATCCGCGTGCTGCCGGTGGCGCTGCTCGGCGTGATTCCCTACATCGGCCGGCTGGCGACGCTGATCGATCCGCTGCTGATCTTCGGCAACGAGCGCCGCTGCCTGCACGACCTGATCGCCGATACCATCGTCGTCGACGCCTGATGATCGGCACTCGATGATTGATACCGTCCGCGAGATCGAGACCGCCGAAGGCATCTCGCTGCGCCTGCGCGCCGCCGGAGCGTTGCCGCGGGCGCAGGCGTGGGTGCTCGACCTGCTGTTGCGCGGTGTCTTCTTCTTGGTGGCGATGATCCCGCTGTCGATCTTCGGCGTGGCCGGCAACGGCCTGGCGATGCTGCTGCTGTTCGCGCTGATGTGGGCGTATGGGGTGGTCTGCGAGGTCTGGATGGACGGCCAGACGCCGGGCAAGCGCGCGCTCGGCCTGCGCGTGGTGCATGCCGACGGCACGCCGGTGACCTGGCTGCCGTCGGTGGTGCGCAACCTGCTGCGCGTGGTGGACATCCTGCCCGGCGTCTATGGCGTGGGCCTGGTCAGCACCCTGGTCGATCCGCACGCGCGCCGGCTCGGCGACATCGTGGCCGGCACCATGGTGGTGCATGCGCGCGAACTGCCGCCTGGCCAGCAGGTACCGGCGGTGTCCGCGCTGCCGCTGCCGCTGGCCTTGTCCGCCGACGAACAGGCCGCGCTGGTCGACTATGCCGAGCGCGCCGGCCAGCTCACCGTGCAGCGCCAGGAGGAACTGGCCAACCTGCTGACCCCGCTGACCGGCCTGCGCGACACCGCGGCAATCCGGCAACTGGTGGCGCACGTGAACTGGCTGCTGGGGCGCGCATGAAACAGGAACGCTTCGTGGCCTTGCACGGCAAGACCTGGGATCGCCTGCAATCCTGGCTGCATGCGCTGGACCGCCAGCCGCGACGCACGCTGCGGCAGGAGCAGGCGCTGGATTTCCCCGCCGAATACCGGCGCATCTGCCACCACCTGGCGCTGGCCCGCGGCCGCGGCTACAGCCACGAGGTGACCGACCGGCTGCAGCAACTCGTGCAGCATGGCCACCGCGTGCTGTACCGGCCGCCGCCGCCGCGCTGGCATCGGGTGGCGATGTTTCTGCTGGCCGGTTTCCCGCGGCTGGTGCGCGCGCAGTGGCGCTGCATGGCGCTGGCGGCGGTGCTGTTCTACGTGCCGGCGCTGTGCCTGCTGGTGCTGCTGCAACTGCGCCCGGAGCTGGCGCATACGCTGTTCAGCAGCGCCCAGCTGGCGCAGTTCGAGAAGATGTACGACCCGGCCAATCCGCACATCGGCCGCAGCAGCGGCACCGATCTGCAGATGTTCGGCTTCTACGTGATGAACAACGTCGGCATCGCGTTTCGCACGTTCGCCTCGGGGCTGGTGTTCGGCGTCGGTGCGGTCTACGTGCTGGGCGCCAACGGCGTGCTGATCGGCGGCATCGCCGGCCATCTCACCGCGATCGGCTACGGCGGCCCGTTCTGGCGCTTCGTGGCGGGGCATTCGCCGTTCGAGCTCACCGCGCTGGTGATCGCCGGTGGCGCCGGCCTGCATCTGGGCCTGACCTTGCTGGCGCCGGGCCGGCAGCGCCGCGGACCGGCGCTGGTCGCGGCCGGCTGGGTCGGCGCGCAACTGGCGCTGGGCGCATTCGCGATGCTGCTGGTGGCGGCGTTCATCGAGGCGTACTGGTCCTCCATCGCCAGCCTGCCCGATCCGCTGCGCTTCGGCGTGGCCGGCGTGCTGTGGGTGCTGGTGCTGGCTTGGCTGTGGCGCGGCGGCAGGGCGGTGCGGCATGGAGCTTGAACGCATCGGCGTGGTGTTGCGGCCCAGGGTGACGCGCGAGGCGCTGGATCTCGGCGCGGCGATGTTGCGCGCGCATGCGCGGCCGGTCTGGTCGGCGTGGTTCGCCTTCACCCTGCCGCTGTTCGTGTTGTGCAACGGGCTCGGTGTCGCGCTCGGCTGGCCGTGGCTGGGCTGGGGGCTGATGTGGTGGCTGAAGCCGCTGTTCGATCGGCTGCCGCTGTACGTGTTGTCGCGGGCGGTGTTCGATCAGGCGCCGGGCTGGCGCCAGACCCTGCGCGGCCAGGCGCGCTGGCCGTGGCGACGGACGCTGGCGGCGCTGACCTGGTTGCGCATCGACAGCAACCGCGCGCTGCGCCTGCCGCTCGATCTGCTCGAAGGCAGCACGCGGGCGCAGCGTTCGGCACGCTGGAAAGTGCTGCGTCGGCGCCTGGTGGGGGAAACCAGCCTGCTCACCTATTTCTGCCTGCTGTTCGAGCTGGTGCTGTTCCTCAGCGTGTGGTTGTTTGCGCTGCTGCTGATCCCGCACGAATGGCGGCCGCAATCGCTGATCGAGCTGGTGCGCGGCGACACGCAGGTGATCCCCACCGCGTGGGTGCTGGCCGGCGCCGGCGTGGCCTATCTGGCGATGAGCGTGATCGAACCGCTCTACGTCGCCTGCGGCTTTGCGCTGTATCTCAACCGGCGCACGCAACTGGAGGCGTGGGACATCGACCTGGCCTTCCGGCGCCTGCGCGCGCGGCTGCAGGGCACCGCGCTGCTGGCGGTTGCGTTGCTGTGCTTCGGCGCATGGACACCTCCCGCGCAGGCGCAGGCGACGGCCGAGGTGCACGCCGCGGCGGTCGACAAGCCGGCCAGCGTGTCGCTGGACGCGTTGTTCGGCGCGCGCGCGGAGGCACCCGAGCCGGGCTTGGCGCAAGCGGCCGCGCGGGCTTATCGCGACCCGCGCTTCGGCGGCGAACACACGGTGCGGCGCTGGCAGCTCAAGTACAAGCCGGAACCGGCCGCGACGTCGATCAATCCGCTGTTCCCCTGGCTCGGACACTTGCTGGGCGGGTTCTTCCAGCTGCTGTTGTGGCTGCTGCTGATCGGCGTGCTCGGCGGCCTGGTCTGGCTGGGCTGGCGCTGGCGCGGGCGCTGGCTGGTGCGGGACGAGGAGGTCGCGTCGGCGCTGTCGCCGCCGATATCGTCGATCGTCGACGCGCCAGCCGCGTTGCCCGCCGACCTGGCCGGCGCGGCACGCGCGCTGTGGCAGGCACAGCGCCGGCGCGAGGCACTGGCGCTGCTCTATCGCGGCTGCGTCGAGCAGACCGCGCGCGAGCTGCGGCAGCCGCCCGCAGCGGATGCGACCGAGGCGCACTGGCTGCGCCAGGCGCGCGCCATCGACGATCCGCAGCGCAGCCGCCGCGTGATCGAGATCGTGCGCACCTGGCAGTTCGCTGCCTACGCCGGGCGCTATCCCGACGACGCCACCGTCGAGCAACTGCTCGCGGGCTGGCCGGCGCAGCCCGGGGCGTCGACATGAACCGCAAGACGCTGCTGATCGCCGCCCTGGTCGCGGCCGCGCTGGCGCTGCTGGTCGCCGGGTTCTTCGCCACCTTCGAGCGCAAGGACGTCACCGAGACGATCCCGCCGCACGGCGCGGCGCGCAGCAACCGCTTCCTCGCGCTGGAACTGATGCTGCATGAGCTGCAGCTGCCGGCGCAGTCGCTGACCACATTGAGTGCGGCGCGATTGCCGTTGCGCCATGGCGACACGGTGCTGCTGGGCGAAAATGCCGGCCGCGCCGATGCCGCCGATGCGGCACGGCTGGTGGCGTGGGTGCGCGGCGGCGGCCACCTGCTGCTGTCGCCGGGAGCGGCCAGCGTGGCGCACACGCCGCTGTTCGATGCGCTCGGCGTGCTCGATCCGCGCTCGGCGTCGTTCGAGTGCGTGGCTTTGCACAGCGCGACTGCCCGCAAGCGCGACGACGTCGCCCTGTGCGGCTCGCGCTTCCGGCTGCGGCCGGGCGTCATCGGGAAACTCGACGCGGCGATCGGCACGCCGCACGACGGCTATCTGTACGCGCGCATGCCGCTGGGGCAGGGCACGGTCAGCGTGCTGGCCAATTTTGCCCCGCTGGCGCACACCGCGCTGAAGCAGGCCGCGGCGCAGGAGTTTGCCTGGAACCTGCTGCAGCCCAATCGCGGCCGCGGCACGATCTACCTGGTCTACGCGCTGGACGGTCCGCCCTTCCTCCAATTCCTGGCGATCAGGGGCTGGCCCGCGCTGCTCGCGCTGGCGTTGCTGCTGGCCGCGTGGATGGCGATGCGCAGCGCACGGCTCGGGCCATTGCTGCCGGCTCCGCCCGCGCACCGCCGCGCCCTGCTTGAACACGTGCAGGCCGCCGGCGAGTTCATCTATCGCCGCGACGGCGGTCGCAGCCTGCACGCGCTGGCCTGCCAGGCCGTGCTGGCGCGCCTGCGTCGCCGCGATCCGGCCTGCGCGATGCTGCACGGCGAGGCGCTGTACGCGCGCCTGGCCGAGCGCAGCGCGCTGGACGCCGCGCGCATCGCGCAGGCCTTCCAGTCACCGGCGAACGCGCAGGCGTTTCGCGTTTCCATCCTCACCCTGGCCCGACTCAGGAATCGTCCATGACCCTCGACACGCTCGCCGCGCCGGCCTTGCCGCCGCCTTCCACCGCCGAACTCGGCGACCACGTGCGCGCGTTGCGCGAGCAGGTCGGGCGCGCCTTCATCGGCCAGGCCGAGGTGTTCGACCAGGTGTTGCTGGCGCTGCTGGCGACCGGCCACGTGCTGATCGAGGGCGTGCCCGGGCTGGGCAAGACGCTGCTGGTGCGCGCGCTGGCCGCGTCGGTCGGCTGCACCTTCGGCCGCGTGCAGTTCACTCCCGACCTGATGCCGGCCGACGTCACCGGCCACGCGATCTACGACCCCAAGACCGAACGTTTCCAGATCCGCCGCGGCCCGGTATTCGCCAACCTGCTGCTGGCCGACGAGATCAACCGCGCGCCGGCCAAGACCCAGGCCGCGTTGCTCGAATCGATGCAGGAGGGGCAGGTGACCATCGAGGGTCGTCGCTTCGCGCTGCCGGCACCGTTCATGGTGGTGGCCACGCAGAACCCGATCGAGCAGGAGGGCACCTACCCGCTGCCCGAGGCGCAGCTGGACCGCTTCCTGATCAAGGTGGTGATCGGCTATCCGGGGCTGGAGGACGAGCGGCGCATGGTCTCGCGCGTGATCGACGGCAAGGTTGCCGCCGACCTCGACGTGTCGCAGGTGCAGCCGGTGCTGAGCCAGGCGCAGTTGCTGGCGGTGCAGCGGGCGGTGGCGTCGATCCGCATGGATGCCGCGGTCACCGACTACGCGGTGCGCATTGCGCGCACCACGCGCGAATGGCCGGGCGTGATCGGCGGCGCCGGTCCGCGCGGCGGCCTGGCGCTGGCGCGGCTGGCGCGCGCGCAGGCAGCAGTCGACGGCCGCGATTTCGTCACCCCGGACGACGTGCGCGCGGTGGCGTTGCCGGCCTTGCGCCATCGCCTGCTGCTGGCGCCGGAGGCGCTGCTCGAACGCCAGCGCCCCGACGACGTGCTCAAGGCGCTGCTGCACAAGGTGCCGGCACCGCGACAGTGATGAGGCCTGCGCCCGCGCTGCTGTGGCTGCTGCTCGGCTGGACCGTGCTCGGCGTGCTGGCCAGCCTCGGCTGGCTGCCGCTGGCGGCGTGGCTGGCTGCCGGCGGTGCGCTTGCGTTGCTGGCGCTCGTCGATGGTTGGCGCCTGCGCCGGATGCCGTCGCCCGAGGTGTCGCGCGAGCTGGCGCCGGTGCTGCCGCTGGGGCCGGAGGCGCGGATCGGCCTGCGCGTGCGCGGCACCACGCGGCGCGCGCAGAAGCTGCGCCTGCACGACCTGCATCCGGGCGGCTGGGCGGTGCGCGGCATGCCGCGCACGCTGCTGCTGCCGGCGGGCGGCGACGTGCGACTCGAGTACGCGGTCACGCCCGACGCACGCGGCCAGTTCGCCTTCGACGGCTGCCACGTGCAATTGCATTCGCCGTGGCGTTGCTGGTCGGTGCGCCGCGTGCTCGGCGCCGCGTCGACGGTGCGTGTGTATCCGAACTTCGCCGCGCTGGTCGAGCTGGCGGGCTTGAGCGTGGAACTTGCCTCGCGCAGCGTCGGCGCGCGGCTGCAACGGCGTCGCGGCGAAGGCACCGAGTTCCAGGAGCTGCGCGACTACCGCGTCGGCGACAGCCTGCGCAAGATCGACTGGAAGGCCACCGCGCGCAGCAGCCGGCTGATCTCGCGCGAGTACCGCGACGAGCGCAACCAGCAGGTGGTGCTGATGCTCGACTGCGGTCGCCGCCTGCTGGCGCAGGATGATCGCCGGGTGCATTTCGACCACGTGCTGAACGCCTCGCTGGCACTGGCCAGCATCGCGCTGCGCCAGGGCGATGCGGTCGGCCTGCTGGCCTGCACCGGCCAGCAGCAACGCTGGTTGCCGCCGCAACAGGGCAGCGGCGGCATGGACATGCTGCTCGGCGCCGGCTACGACCTGCACGCGATGCCGCTGGCCACCGACTACCTCGCCGCTGCCAGCGCCCTGCAGGCGCACCAGCAACGTCGCGCGCTGGTGGTGCTGATCACCAACGTGCGCGACGAGGACGACGCCGAACTGCGCGCCGCGGTGAGCATGCTGTCCCGGCGTCACCTGGTGATGCTGGTCAGCCTGCGCGAACTGGCCCTCGACCACGCCGCCGCCGACCCCGGCGACGAACTGGAAGGCAGCATCCGCAGCGCCGCCGCCATGAACTACCTGGCCGATCGCGAACGCACCCACGAAGCGCTGCGTCGCGAAGGCATCAACACGCTGGACGTGAGCTGCGGCGAACTGTCCGGTGCGCTGATCGAGCGCTACCTGGCGATCAAGCGGGGGAATCGGCTGTAGGGGAAATCCCGGCGCGTTGCGCTTGTCGCCGGGCAAATGTCGTTCAAAACCGATCAGGGGGAAATCATGGAAAATCCGTACCAGAGTCCCGGTGCCGTGCTGGAGGTTCGCGAAAAGCGCAGCGCGTCGCTGGACGATGTCGCTTCCGGCCAGAAGCTGGTGATCTACGCCATCCTGCTGTACTTCCTCGCCGCCGCGCTGCGCGCCGCGGTCGGCCCGATCGCCTTGCTCGCCCTGCTGGTCTGCCTGGGGATGTCCTGGACCGGCATCTACAAGATCGCCCGCGGCCTGGACTACCCCGTCTGGGGGCGCATCGTGCTGCTGGTGCTGATGCTCGTCCCGCTGGTCGGCCTGCTCGTGCTGGTCATGCTGAGTTCCCGGGCCACCTCGCGGCTGCGCCAGGCCGGTTACGCGGTGGGGCTGCTCGGGGCCAGGGATTACTAGGCTGCCGGTTGGCGCGGAACCCCACGGGTTCGGCGTCACGCGTGCCAAGACGGCATGGTTCGACCTGGGCTGCCCTCCAGGCGCGCGCTGAAAGGCGCGCGCCATCGGGCAGTGACAGTCATACCGGAGCGGCTTCGGGCGACCCACTCAGTGGGAGTGATCGCTTGCACCCGGTGCGGTGGACGGCGGCGGGTCCGCCTTGATCATCTTGCCGACGGTCACCGTGCCGAACCATTGCGCGTCCCGCGCGGCAAAATAACGGTTTGGGTCCAGCAGCGACGGGTCGTACCTGCCGCATCCTTCGCGGGGAATCTCCACGCCGCCGAGGACGAGACGGTTGCCGCCGCAGCGGGTCGGATTGTCGGCGTTCAACCCCATGACCTTGACGCCGGAGTCGTGGCCCAGGTGCGACCCCGTCAGCGAGTTCCTGGCCGAGATCAGGGCCAGCTTCATCCTCGGCTTGGCCACGGCGTCGCCGAACTCGGCCATCAACGCGGCCAGCATCGTGTTCGCCTGCGTGCGTTGTGCGGGTGCCAGCGCGGCGCAGATCCGGTCGCGCGCGTTGACGTAGGAAGGGTAGCCACGCTCGGCGGCCAGCGTGATCCAGGCGCAGGCACTGGCCCGGTCCTTCCTCACGCCCCGGCCGTTGAGATACATCATCGCGATGCTGAGCTGGGACATCTTGTCGGCGTAGCGCGAACCGATCCGGAAGTACTTCATGGCGCCCTGGTAGTCGCCCTCGAACAGGCGCCGCATGCCGGCAAACTGGCCGAAGAGATCCGGGTGTCCCTGGGTGGAGGCGTCGTCCATGGCGCGCAGGGTGCGCTCGATGTCAGGCGTCTGCCGTGGCGGTGGCGTCGGTGGCGGCGCGTCCGCGGGCGCGACATGGGTCGAAGCCGGCCGTGCGTTGGAGCCGTCGGCCGACTGACCCGCCAGGCAAAGGGTGGAGACGCATGCCAGCAGCAGGCATGTCGGAACGAGCAACAGTGGCTTCATCAGCAATTCCCTTGGCTGGTGGTGAACTGGATAGTGCTCCGGCATCGTAGCGTGGCGCGCCGGCAAGAGGCCACCCGATGCACTTCAATCCTCCTCCGCGCGCGGCTTCCAAGCCTCTCCCAACTGCTTCTGCACGGTGGCGGGGGCGGCTTCGTAGTGGCTCAGGTCGAGGCTGTAGCGGCCACGGCCGCCGGTCATGGATTTCAGTTCGGTGGGGTAATCGATCAGTTCGGCCAGCGGGGCCTGCGCCTTGATCACCAGCTCGCCGCCACGCTGCGCATCGGTGCCCAGGATGCGCGCGCGCTTGCCGGCGAGGCTGCCGGTGACGTCGCCGACGTGGCGCTCGGGGATCGCCACCTCGACGTTGACGATCGGCTCCAGCAGCACGGGATGCGCCTTGGCCACGGCGTCGAGGAAGGCTTTCTTGCCGGCGCTGATGAAGGCCACCTCCTTGGAGTCGACCGAGTGGTACTTGCCGTCGTAGACCGTGACGCGAAGGTCCTGCAGCGGGTAGCCGGCCACCACGCCGCGCTCCATCGCCTGGCGCACGCCTTTCTCGATCGCCGGCAGGAACTGGCCGGGGATCACGCCGCCCTTGATCGCGTCGACGAATTCGAAGCCGGCGCCGCGATCGAGCGGCTCGATGCGCAGGAACACCTCGCCGAACTGGCCGGCGCCGCCGGTCTGCTTCTTGTGCCGGTGGTGGCCTTCGGCGAGGGCGGCGATGGTTTCGCGATACGCGATGCGCGGCGGGCGCGTCTCCACTTCCACGCCGTAGCGTTCGCGCATGCGCTCGAGCATCACCTTCAGGTGCAGCTCGGAGAGCCCGCGCACCACGGTCTCGTTGAGTTCCTTGTGGTGCTCGACGCGAAAGCAGGGATCTTCCTCGGCCAGGCGCGCCAGCGCGTTGGAGAGCTTCTGCTCCTGGCCCTTGTGCCGCGGCTCCAGCGCCAGGCCGACCATCGGCGTGGGGAACCGCGGTGGCGCCAGCGCGATGCGATCGTCGTCGTGCGAATCGTGCAGCACCGCGTCGTAGTGGATTTCCTCGACCTTGGCCACCGCGGCGATGTCGCCGGGGATCGCCGCCTCGATCTCCACGTGGTTCTTGCCCTGCAGGCGGAACAGGTGGCCGACCTTGAACGGCTTGCGGCCGTCGTCGACCAGCAACTGGCTGTCGCGCCGCACGGTGCCCTGCCACACGCGGAACACGCCCAGCTTGCCCACGAACGGGTCGTTGATGATCTTGAACACGTCGGCGATCACCGACGCCCGCGCATCGCCGGTCACGCGCAGCGGCATGCCGTCGCCGCGCACGAACGGTGGCGGGTTGCCCTCGGCCGGATTCGGCAGCAGTCGCGCGGCGATGTCGAGCAGTTCCTTCACCCCGGCACCGGTGCGCGCGCTGGTGAAGCAGATCGGCACCAGGTGGCCTTCGCGCAGGCATTGCTCGAAGGCGTCGTGCAATTGCTGCGCGCCCAGCGCCTGCTCGCCCTCGTCCAGGTAGCGGCCCATCAGTGCCTCGTTGACCTCCACCACCTGGTCGATGATCTGCTGGTGCGCCGCGGCCAGCGAGGAGAAATCGGTGGCGCCGTCGTCGTGGAAGAAGCAATCCAGCACGCGGTTGCCGCGTTGCGCCGGCAGGTTCACCGGCAGGCACTGGCTGCCGAATTCCTCGCGCAGCGCGTCGACCAGGGCGGCGAGGTCGGCGCCGTCGAAGTCGATCTTGTTGATCACCAGCATGCGCGCCAGGCCGCGCTCGTGGGCGTGCATCATCATGCGGCGCGTGCCGTGCTCGATGCCGTTGATCGCGTTGACTACGATCGCCACGCTCTCCACCGCAGCCAGCGCGGACAGCGTGCCGCCGCGGAAATCGGCGTAGCCGGCGGTGTCGATCAGGTTGATGCGGCAGTCGCCGTGCTCGACCTGGGCGATGCTGCTGTCGATGGAATGGGCACGCGATTGTTCCTGCGCGTCGGTGTCCGACACGGTATTGCCGCGCTCGACGGTGCCGATGGACTGGATCGCCCCGCCGGCATGCAGCAAGGCCTCGAACAGCGTGGTCTTGCCGGCGCCGGCGTGACCGGCGAGCGCGATGTTGCGGATATGTTCCGTGACGAGTTCGGACACGATGCGACCCTCCTCATGCGGGGGCGCAGCCTCGTGGCATGAACGGCACCGCCCGAGGCCGCGCGGGGCGGCTGGAAAAGCGGGCCGTCATGGTCGTCCTGCGCGATGCGGCGGCGAGGGCGGTCATGGCGGGGGATCGGCGCGGGGCGTCGATCGGCCTAGCCTTGTGCCATGCGCAAGTGGGGTCAAGCTGCACTGCGGGGAACCGCGCGGCGCCGGCGGCTGTCTGTCCCAGGTGTCGCGCGCCCCGGCGACGCGATCGTCACGCCGGTCTAGCGGGGTTCAATCGCCTTCGGCCATGCTGCGACCGCCCACCGATTTCCACGAGGCACCGCCATCGCCGTTGCGCCGCAGCCCCAGCCAGCCACGCCCGAGCCGCCCGAACCCGAGCGGCGCGAGCTCGTGCCCGCGGCTGGCGACTGGCGTGCGCGGGCCACGCGGCAGCGGCATCGCTGGCACGAGCCGCCGGTCGAGCGGGCCACGCATCGCTGGACGCTCGCCGCGGTACTGCTGTTGCATGCGTTGTTCGCGCTGGTGGCGTGGTACGGCACGCGCCCGCCGGTACCGCACGAGGAGGCGCCACCCGAGCAGTTCCTGCAGATCCGCCTGATCGAGGACACACCGGCAAGCCACGCGCCGCCGCCGCTGGCCTTGCCGCCCGCGCCGCCCGCCGCACCGCCGCCGACGCGGGCACGGCCGGAGCCGCCGGCCAAGGGCGCCATGGTGGTGCAGGCCCCGCCGCTGCGGTTGTACGACGAGCATGGCCAGCCACTGCTGCCGCCGGCGCCTGTTTCCAGTGCGCCGGTGCCCGGCTACGTGCAACGCATGCCGCAGGGCGATACGCAGGTCATGCGTCACGACAGCCCGGTCAAGTACAAGCCCACCCGCTTCGCGGACGACTGGGACAAGGGCGGCAGCTCCGTCGACAGCGCGCTGCAGAAGCTGGTGGACAAGACCACGAAGAAAACGACGATCCACCTGCCCGGCGGCATCCGCATCCACTGCGCCGTGTCGCTGGCGATGCTCGCCGGTGGTTGCGGTGGCGACCCGCCGCCGCCACCGTCGGCGAAAAGTGGCGACATGCGCCTCAACATGGCGCCGGCCAGCACGCCCGACGGTCGCACGCACGGTTTCACCCCGCCCGGCGTGGAGGCCTGCATCGCGATGTATCGCGCCGGCAAGCCGCTGGCGCAAGGCTGTCCGGTGGATACGCCCGACCGCGCAGTGGACGAGGAGTTGCGCGAGCGCAAGGCAGCGCGCGGCGCCGGCCGCTGATGGCCCCCGCTACACTGGCCGCATGCCCGCGCCGTCCCCGGATTCCGTCCCACCCCGTCGTGCCGCCAACCCCGCGCGAGTCCTGCTGGACTCGCCGCTGGCGGCGGCCACGCGCGGCCGCGTCTATCATCTGCGTCGGCACGCGCCGCCGCCGTCGCGGGGGCGTCGCGCGCTGGCCTTCCTCGGCACCTTGCTGGTGCATCTGCTGTGCCTGTTCGCGTTCGTGCTCGGCCCGGCCTACGAACCCACCGTGCTGCCGGACCATTCGCGCGAACCGCTGCTGCAGGTGCGCCTGATCGAGCCACCCGAACCGCCGCCACCGCCGCCGGTGCATGGCACGCCACCGAAGCAGCGCGGGCCGCGCCAGCAGGGTCGGCAGCATCCCGCACCGCGCGTCGAACCGAGCGCCAATGCCGTCGCGCTGACGGCCGCCGCCACCCCCGCGAAGCCGGCGAAAGCCGCGCCGGTCGCCGCGCCGCAGCCGCCAGTGAGCCTGCCGGCGCCGACGCCGCTGCCGCTACCCAAACCGGCGGCACCGGCGGTGCCGGCGCCTCCCTTGGCGCTGACCCTGCCGGCGCCGGTGGCTCCCGCGCTGCCGGCGCCCCAGCCCGAGCCGCAACGTCCGCCGCAGGCCGAAGGCAATCGCCCGATCCTGCCGCCGACCGCGCTGGCCTTGCCGCAGGCGAGCGTGCCTGCGGTCGCCGCACCGCCGGCGATCACGCTGCAAGTCGCGGCGCCGACCACGCTGGCCCCGCTCAGCGAAGCGCCGGAACCCGCGCCAGCGCCACCGCAACTGCCGCGTCCGCAGCCGCAAACGCTGGTGCCCCCCACGCCGATCGCGCCGCCCGCCCCGCGCCTGGTGCCGCAGCTGACCCAACCCGCGCAACTGGCCGAAGCCGTGCCGGCCGAGGTTGTCGCGCCCCCGCGCGCGCTGGCACCGACCCAGCTGGACCTGCAGCGCTCCGCACCGGCGCCGGCGATGACGCCAGCGACCCTGCGCCCGGTGTTGCAGGCACCGACCGCCGTGGCCGCGATCACGCCTCCGCCCGCCGCCTCCGCACTGCCGCTGCCGGCCACCGCCGAGGTCAGCCGCGCGCCGGAGGCCTCGCCGCAAGGCAGCGACACCGCCACGGTCGGCGAGCCGGCCGGCGCCACCAGCGTCGCGCCGCCTTCGGCACCTGCGCCGGCGGTTCGTGCCGCCGCCAGTACCGGCAGCCAGCACGCGCCCTCGCTGGCCGCGGGCAAGCTCGGCGGCGATCGACCCGGCGCAGCGCAAGGCGGGGAGCACGGCGCGGTGGGCGACTACGTGCAGCTGAAGCCGAGCGGCGATACCGAAATCATGCGTCACCGCACGCCTGACGTCGGCTACCGGCCCACCCGCTTCGAGCAGGACTGGACGCCCGAGGACGAAAGCTCGGTCGACACCGCGCTGCGCCGCGCGGTGGAAAAGACCACGGTCAAGCACACCTTCCACCTGCCGCGCGGCGTGCGGGTGGAGTGCGCGGTGAAACCACTGCTGCCGATCGCGCTGTTCGGCTGCCGCAACCCCGACCCGCCGCCGGCACCGGTCGCCGCCAGCGCGTATGCGCCATTGCACCTGGCGCCTGCCGCCCCGCTGGCGCCGCCCGCGGCCGCCAGCACGCCGGCACCGGCGACCTCCGCGCCGATGGTGAAGTTCGACAACGCCGCCGAATGCGCTGCCGCCCGCGTCGCCGGTGGCCCGCTGCCGCCGGGCTGCGCGTCGGAATTGCCGCCCGCCACGCCAGTGCGATTGCCGGCCCCGGCTTCCAGTTCGTGGGTGCCGGCGAGCGATCAGTTTCATTAGGCCGGGATTCGGCAGCGGCAACGGCGGGGTAGGGCGGGCACTGCCCGCCGCCTTCCGTGACACGAAACAAGAGCCGGCGGGCGGTGCCCGCCCTACCAGTGAGCACGGGTTACTCCACGCGCGGTTCGCGCAGCGTGTCCATCGTCAGGGTCGCCAGTTGCCGCAGGCGGGCGCCGCCGGCATCGGCGAGCAGGGTCTTCAGCCGCGCGTCGGCATCGTCCTGGTCCAGCGTCTGCCGCTCGGCCAGCGAGGCGGCCAGGGCGCGGCCCATCGAGTCGAAGATCAGCGCGTAGGCGAACGCGTGCAGCACGCCGCCGCCCAGCGTGCCCAGGCCGGGGAACGCCTTCAGTGCATTGCCGGCAACCGCCAGCACGATCGAGCTGCCGGTGCGCAGGGTCAGCCTGGCCTGGCGCACGAAATCCTCGATCTGCACGTCGCTGAGCCCGACGCCGTACAGCTCGGCCAGCGCCCGCGTGAGCCCGGTGGCGAGCACGCCCTGGATCACCAGGTCGCTGCCTGGCGCCACCGCCGCCATCGCACCGACGATCGCGCGGCGGGCGTACTGGCGCACGATGCGCTCGGCGGTTTCGGCGCGGGTCTGCGCCTCCAGCGTGCCGGTGCGCTGGTGCAGGCCGGCGAGCACGGCCTGCTCGCGACGCGGCTCCAGTCCCTCGGCACCGGGAGCGATGAGGCGGGTGAGTGCGCGCAGCAGCGGTTGGATCGCCGGCTTGCGCTGGCGTTCGACCGATTCGGTGCTGCCGTCGGCGAGCCGGCGCTGGTATCGCTCGCTGCCGCCGGCGCTGATCGCCACCACCGCGCTGGCGATGCCGCGCGATTGCGCGCGCAGCTTGTCCAGCAGCTGCGCCAGCTCCGGCTCGCCCCACTGGTCGGCCTTGTTCAACACCAGCAGCAGCGGCTTGCCGAAATCGGCGAGCCAGCGCAGTTCGTCGACCTGGCTGCGGGTGAGGTCGCCGGCACACAGGTAGATCACCGCGTGGGCGCGCAGGGCTTCTTCGCGTGCCTCGCGTTCGCGCGCTTCGCCGCCACTCTCGCGGCTGCCGGGTACGTCGGCGAGTACCAGGCTGCGGCCGTCGGGCAAGGTGCTGTCGTAGTGACCGACCGCGCGCGTGGTGCCGCCGCGCGCCTCGCTGGCCAGTGTGGCCTGCGGCGCCAGCGCACGGATCAGGCTGGACTTGCCGGTGGAGATCTCGCCGAACAGCGCGACGTACAGGCGCGCGCCGAGCCGGCGCTGGTCGAGTTCGCCCAGCTCGGTGGCGAGCGCGCCGGTGTCGGCGCCGTGTTCGCGCAACTTGTCGATGCGCTGCTCCAGGCTGGCGCGGTCGGGCACCGGCAGGGGTCGGCGCCGGCGGCGCGGACGCAGCAGCCACCACAGCACGGCCAGGCCGGCGGCGGCGAAGATCGCCAGCACCAGGCCCAGCGTCCACTGCAACGGCGCCGGCAAGGCGAGGAAGCGCTGGGCCAGCGCGAGGAAACGTTCCGCCGCGGCAAACAGCAGCCACAGCAGTGCGGCGATGGCCAGGGCGGCGAACAGCAGGCGCAGGCGTCGGGACATCCGGCGATTGTAGGGGCTCGCGCACCGGGCACGCCCATGGCCGATGGCCCTTTCGCCGCGCCATGGCATGCGCGGTACGATCCCCGCGTTGCCTTGCCCCAGGCGTGCGGCAAGCCCCTTCCCCGAGGACGATGCGACATGAGCAAGGCCGACACCACCTCCCGCTTCACGGCGAAAGTGCTGCGCCCGGCGATGCCCGACGATGCCGCATGGGCCTTCGTGCTGTTGCCGCGACCGGTGAGCGAGAAGCTGCCGCGCCGCGGGCGCACCACGGTCGACGCCAGCATCAACGGCCACCGCTTCCAGGCGACGCTGGAGCCGGATGGCCAGTTGAGCCACTGGCTGAAACTGGACAGCCGCCTGCTCAAGACCGTCCGTGCGCAAGCGGGCGACACCGTGGCGCTGGAGATCGCGCCGGTGAAGCATGAGCCGGAACCCGCGCTGCCGGCCGACCTGCGCCAGGCGCTGGACGATGCGCCCGCCGCCGCCCGCGCCGGCTGGGACGCGACCACCACGATCGCGCGCGTGGACTGGATCCACTGGATCGTCTCGGCCAAGCAGGCAAAGACCCGCACGCAGCGCGTCGCCGCCGCCTGCGACATGCTCGCCGCCGGCAAGCGGCGCGTGTGCTGTTTCGATCCGTCGGGTTTCTACAGCAAGGCGTTGGCGGCGCCCGACGCGGCGGAATGACGCACGACGCGTGAAACGCATCGCTCCGGGCCGGCGCGATGCTCGCCGCCACGGACCCGATTTGGCATGATGGGGCGGATCAGGGGAATCTGCGCATGCTTGCATCGCTCATGTTGGGTGCGGTTCTGGCGGTGGCCACGCCGGGGTCCGCGGCCGCCGGCGGTGCCAGCACGACAATGCCGGCCGCCGGCGCGAGCATGCCGGCGACGCCGCAGTTCCGTCGTTATGGCGTGGCCGACGGCGTGCCCAGCGGTTCGATCTACGCGGTGGCGCAGGATCATCGCGGCATGATGTGGTTCGGTGCCGATGGCGGCCTGGTGCGCTTCGACGGCGTCACGTTCAAGGTGTTCCGGCATGCCAGCGGCGATCCGCTGTCGCTGCCGAGCAACCAGATCTACACCCTGTTCGTGGACAAGGCGGACCGCATCTGGGCCGGCGGCGTCTCGGCGGGACTGACCGTCTACGACCAGGACGGCGGGCGCTTTCGCCACTGGGCGCACGCAGCGGACGATCCGCACAGCCTCAGCAACGACGAAGTGTGGAGCATCGCGCAGACCCCCGATGGCCAGATCTGGGTGGGCACCCAGGGCGGCCTCGACCGCATGCGCCGCGACGAGAGCGGTTTCGAACCCGTGCGGCTCGATGCCGGCAGCGGGCAGGCGGCCCCGTTCGGCGCCATCCGCGCCTTGCTGGTCGACCACGAGGGGCGGTTGTGGATCGGCAGTGAGCATGGTCTCTACGTGCGCTCGACCGACGGCAAGGTGCGCCGCGTGGCGGTCGACCCCGCGTTCGCCGGCGACGTCGGCGCGGTGTGGCGCATCGAGGGCGATGGCGACGAGATCCGCGTGGCGGTCAGCGGTGGCCTGCTGGTGGTCGGCGCCGACGGCGTGGCGCGGCCGCTGGCAAATCGGCAACTGGCCAACACGCGCATCCTGAGCAGCGTGCGCGACAGCCAGGGGCGGTTGTGGCTGGGCAGCCTCGACGGCGTCTGGCTCGAATCGGAACAGGGCCCGCTGCAGCACATCACCGGCGCGCCGCTGTTGCCCGGCGGCCTGCCCAGCGATCGCCTGTGGCAGATTTTCCGCGATCGCGAAGGCGGCCTGTGGTTCACCTTCGACCAGTCCAGCATCGCGTACCTGCCGCCGAGCTGGAATGGTTTCGCGCGTTTCACGCATATCCCGGACGATGCCGACAGCCTGTCCAACACCGCCGCGCTGTCGGTGCTGACCGGGCGCGACCACGAGCTGTGGGTGGGCGGCTACAACGGCTGGGTCGACAAGCTGGATACGGCGACCGGCGAGGTCAGCCACGTGCTGCGCGGCCTGCACGGCAACCTCACCTCGCTGGCGGAGGATGCGCGCGGCCGCCTGTGGATCACCGGGCCCGGGCGCATCTACCGCTACGACCACGGCAAGCTGCTGACGCTGGGCGCCGAGCAGACGCACATGAAACGGCCGCTCGCGCTGGTCGCCGGCATGGACGGCCATATCTACGGGGCGTCGTGGGGCGAGGGCGTGTTCGCGATCGACCCCGACACGCTGGCGTCGACGCCGCTGCTGCCGGCCGATGCGCCCGACGGCGCGCGCTTCTTCGACCAGTTGCGGGCGCACGACGGGGCGGTCTGGTACGCCAGCATGGCCGGGCTGATGCGCAGCGAAGGGCCCGGACAGCCGCTGGCGTTCGTGCCGGGCGTGTCGCGGCGGGAGATCTACAGTTTCGCGTTCGATGACGACGGTTTCTGGATCGCCACCGAAACCGCGTTGGAGCATTACCGCCTGGCGGACGGGCGTGCCACGCGCGACGACAGCGTCGACATCAGCCGGATGGGGCTGATCGCGGACCTGCGCACCATGCTGGTCGACCGGCAGGGGCAGCTGTGGTTGTTCAGCAGCCCGGGCCTGCGCCGCTTCAACCCGCTGACCCACACGTTCACCCAGTTCGGTGCGGCGCAGGGCCTGAGCAATGGAGAGTTCACCAACGGCTCGGCGGTGGTCGCTGCCGACGGCACCATGCTTGCCGCCAGCAGCGGCGGCGTCACCGCGTTCCAGCCGGCCGAACTGGCGCGGCTGGAACGGCCCGGCCCGCTGCCGCTGCTGTCGCTCACCCAGGTCAGCGTGCGCCGCGACGGCAAGACCGTCGCGCTGTCGCCGGAGCAGCCGGTGCAGCTGGGCTGGCGCGATCGCGACTTGCGCGTGGAGGCGCGCATGTCGTCCTACGTGGACCCGGCAGCGAACCGCTACTTCTTCCACATGGGCGGTTTCGACAGCGGCTGGGTGAGCACCGGCAACCAGGGCCAGCGCGAGTTCGTCGGGCTCGGCGCCGGCAGTTATACGCTGGAAGTGCACGGCCATGGCGCCGACGGCCAGTGGGGCAAGGCGCGGCCGCTGCTGGTCACGGTGCAGGCGCCGCCGTGGCTGCGCTGGTGGGCATGGCTGGGTTACCTGTTGCTGGTGGCAGCCGTGGTCGCGCTGGCGTTGCGCGGCTGGCGCCGGCGGCTGGCGCAGCGCCACCAGATCCAGTTGGCCGAGCAGCAGCGGCAGATGGCCGAGGCGGCCAGCGCAGCCAAGACCCAGTTCCTGGCCACCCTGAGCCACGAGATCCGCACGCCGATGACCGGCGTGATGGGCATGGCCGAATTGCTGCTGAGCACGCCGCTCGACCCGCTGCAGCACGACTACACCCGCGCGATGCAACGTTCCGGCGACATGCTGCTGAAACTGCTCAACGACGCGCTCGACCTGGCCCGCATCGAGGCCGGCCGGCTGGAGCTGGAGCCGGCACCGTTCAGCCCGCGCCAGTTGCTGGAGGACGTGGCGCAGCTGGAGCAGGGCCTGGCCCACGCCAAGGGCATCCGCTTCGAGCTGGCACTGGCCGACGATCTGCCGGCACAACTGCTCGGCGACGCGGTGCGGATCAAGCAGATCCTGCTGAATCTGGCCAACAATGCCTTGAAGTTCACCGAGCACGGCAGCGTCTCGCTGAGCGCGCAGCGCACCGCCGACGGTTTGCAGTTCGGCATCAGCGACACCGGGCCGGGCATTCCCGAGGCGAGCCAGGCGCGCTTGTTCCAGCGCTTCGAGCAGGCCGACGGCCCGCAGCGTGCGGCGGGCAGCGGCCTGGGCCTGGCTATCTGCCGGGAGCTGGTGGACATGATGGGCGGCAGCATCGAGCTGGAATCGCGCGTGGGCCACGGCAGCACCTTCCGCGTGCGCCTGCCGCTGGCCGAACCGGCCGAGCCGGCGCCACTGGCGGCACCGCTCGCCGCCGGCGGCAGCCATCACCTGCTGCTGGTGGAAGACGACACCATCGTGGCGGCGGTCATCCGCGGCCTGCTCGAACGCGAAGGCCATCACGTGGTGCACGTGATCAACGGGCTGGCCGCGCTGGCCGAGCTGGCCCACGCCAGCTTCGACGCGGTGCTGCTGGACCTGGACCTGCCCGGCGTCGACGGCTTCCAGATCGCGCGGCTGATCCGCCAGCGCGAACCGGACGCCCGCCACGTGCCGATCATCGCGGTCACCGCCCGCTCCGGCGGCCGCGACGAGGCGCGCGCCCGCGAAGCGGGCATGGACGGCTTCCTGCGCAAGCCGGTCAGCGGCGAACAACTGGCTGGTGCGCTGGCCCGGGTCATCGCCTCGGCGAGCGATGCTACGGCCTGAGCCGCGGACGGGCGCCTGTGCTCGCGCTGGCAGGAAGGCTTTGGCATCATGGCCGCTACGGGACAGGCTGCCGCCATGGCGCGTCGCTCGCATGCAACGCGGTGCTGGCCGGCATGGAAGCCCGAAGGGGACGACCTGAATGTTTTCGGCAGCCTTGCTGACCCTGGCCCTCGGGCTGGCCCTGCCCGTCGCGGGCATGCCGGCCATCCCGACGGCCGCGAGTCGGGCCGATCCGCTGCCGACGCCGCAGTTTCGCCGCTACGACACCTCGGATGGCTTGCCCAGCACCAATGTCTACGCCGTGGTGCAGGATCGCAAGGGCGCGATCTGGTTCGGCACCAAGGGTGGCCTGGCGCGTTTCGACGGCGTCGGCTTCAAGGTGTTCCGGCATGCGGAGAACGACCCGGGCTCGCTGTACGCCAACGGCATTGCCACGCTGACGGTCGATCGCCGCGGACGCCTGTGGGCCGCCGGCCTCAACGCCGGCCTGAACCGCTACGACGAGGCCAGCGGCAGCTTCCGCCACTGGGGGCACGATCAGGCCGACCCGGCCAGCCTGTCCAGCGACCGGGTCTGGGCCATCGCGCAAACACCGGACGGCAGCTTGTGGATAGGCAGCGCCGGCGGGCTCGACCGCATGCACCCGGACGAGCGCGGCTTCGAGCACGTGGTCGATCCGCAGCTTGGTGCCACGCCAGCCGCGGTCGGCACCGTTGCCGCACTGTATGTGGACGGGCGCGGCCGATTGTGGATCGGCAGCAGCCACGGCGTATTCGTGCGCGAGACGGACGGCGCGATCCGCCGCATACCGTCGGCCGAGCCGCAGCGGACCATCGACGCGTGGCGGATCGACGGCAGCGGCGACGAGGTGCGGCTTGCCGCCACCGACGGCCTGTGGATCGTCGGCGCCGACGGCGTGGCGCGCCGCTTCGGCGCCGGCGTGATTCCCGCCACCAACGTGATGAGCAGCGTGCGCGACGCGGCCGGCCGCCTGTGGGTCGGCACGCAGAAGGGCCTGTTCCTGCAGGCGCGCCTGGGCGGGCCGGTGACCGCGGTGGCCGACCAGCCGGTGCTCTACGGCAACTTGCCCGGTACCTGGGTATGGCAGCTGATGGTCGACCGCGAAGGCGGCATGTGGGCGGCGCTGTACGACGGCGGCGTGGCGTACCTGGGGCCGGGCTGGAACCGCTTCAGCCGCTTCACCCACACGCCGGACGATCCGTCCAGCCTGCGCGACGCGATCGCCACCACCATGGCGCGCGGCAAGGACGGTCGCCACGTGTGGGTGGGCCAGCGCGGCGGCCGGGTCGACCGGCTCGATCCGGTGACCGGCGCGGTCGAGCACGCGATATCGGGCCTGCGCGGCGACGTGGTCGGCATGACCGAGGACGCGAGCAACCGCTTGTGGGTGGTGGTGCAGGGCGCGCTGTACCGCGACACCGACGGGCGGCTCGACCGGGTCGACCCGGCCGGCGCGATGCTGCAGCGGCCGCTGGAGGTCGAGTCCGGGCCGGATGGCCAGATGTATGCGCGCACCTTCGGCCAGGGCTTGTTCCGCATCGACCCGGAGACGCTGGCGGTCCAGCCGGTGCCGATGGACGGCTCCAGCGACAAGGTGCGCTGGGGCAGCCAGATGACGCTGCACGACGGCGTCTTCTGGTACGCCAGCGACGGCGGCATGATGTGGCTGGACACGACCCGGGGCCGCTTCGTGATGGTGCCGGGCGGGCCGGCAGGGCAATCCGTCGACGCCTTCGATTTCACCGCCGACGGACTGTGGATGGCCAATGCCGACGGGCTGGTTCACTACCGCCGCAGCGGCGACGGCATCGTGGCCGATCGCCGGATCGACGCGGCGCATGGCTGGCCATCGGTCAACGTCACCGACCTGCGCGTCGATGCCGCCGGCCGGGTCTGGGTGTTCGGCCACGACGGCCTGTGGCGGTTCGAGCCGGACACCGGCACGTTCCGTTCGTTCGGCCTGCAGGATGGCCTGACCAATGGCGAGTTCTTCCGCGGCTACGCGCGGATGCCCAGCGGCTACATCTACGCCGCCACCCTGGGCGGCGTGGTGGCGTTCAACCCGGACCGGAGCAACCGGCAGACCAGCGTGCCGCAGATGGCGCTCACCCAGGCCAGGGTGCGCCACCGCGGCGCCACCCAGGTACTGCCGATCGGCACGCAGCCGCTGCACATGGACTGGCACGACAGCCAGCTCGCGATCGAGGCGCGGGTGTTCTCCTATGTCGCGCCGGCTGCCAACCGCTACCGTTTCCGGCTGTACGGCTTCGACAGCGACTGGGTGGACACCGGCAGCCGCGGCGAGCGCGATTTCAGCGGCCTCGGCGCAGGCGACTACACGCTCGACGTGATGGCCGCGGGCGCGAATGGCCGATGGGTGCACCTGGCCACGCCGCTGCGCATCCAGGTCGAGGCGCCGCCGTGGCTGCGCTGGTGGGCGTGGGCCATCTACGTGCTGCTGGTGGCGGCGCTGGTGGCTCTGATCCTGCATGCCTGGCGCCGTCGCCTGGCGCAGCGCCACAAGATCCAGCTGGCCGAGCAGCAGCGGCAGATGGCCGAGGCGGCGAGCGCGGCGAAGACGCAGTTCCTGGCCACCCTGAGCCATGAGATACGCACGCCGATGACCGGCGTGATGGGCATGGCCGAGCTGCTGTTGAGCACGCCGCTGAACCGGCAGCAGCACGACTACACGCAGGCGATGCAACGCTCCGGCGGCATGCTGCTGAAGCTGCTCAACGACGCGCTCGACCTGGCCCGCATCGAGGCCGGCCGGCTGGAGCTGGAGCCGGCACCGTTCAGCCCGCGCCAGTTGCTGGAGGACGTGGCGCAGCTGGAGCAGGGCCTGGCCCACGCCAAGGGCATCCGCTTCGAGCTGGCACTGGCCGACGATCTGCCGGCACAACTGCTCGGCGACGCGGTGCGGATCAAGCAGATCCTGCTGAATCTGGCCAACAATGCCTTGAAGTTCACCGAGCACGGCAGCGTCTCGCTGAGCGCGCAGCGCACCGCCGACGGTTTGCAGTTCGGCATCAGCGACACCGGGCCGGGCATTCCCGAGGCGAGCCAGGCGCGCTTGTTCCAGCGCTTCGAGCAGGCCGACGGCCCGCAGCGTGCGGCGGGCAGCGGCCTGGGCCTGGCTATCTGCCGGGAGCTGGTGGACATGATGGGCGGCAGCATCGAGCTGGAATCGCGCGTGGGCCACGGCAGCACCTTCCGCGTGCGCCTGCCGCTGGCCGAGCCGCCGGTCGAAGCGCCGACGCCGACTCGCGCCGCCCGCAGCTACCGCTTGCTGCTGGTGGAGGACGACACCATCGTGGCGGTGGTGATCCGGGGCCTGCTGGAGCGCGAAGGCCACGCGGTGGTGCACGTGGTCAACGGGCTGGCCGCACTGTCCGAACTGGCGCACGTGAGTTTCGACGCCGTGCTGCTGGACCTGGACCTGCCCGGCGTCGACGGCTTCCAGATCGCGCGGCTGATCCGCCAGCGCGAACCGGACGCCCGCCACGTGCCGATCATCGCGGTCACCGCCCGCTCCGGCGGCCGCGACGAGGCGCGCGCCCGCGAAGCGGGCATGGACGGCTTCCTGCGCAAGCCGGTCACCGGCGAGCAATTGGCGGCGGCACTGGCGCGTGCACTGGCGACGCCGGCCGAAGCGCCCCCGGCCTGACGGCGGCGCGGTGCGAGCACGCTGGCGGGCGATGCATTCGAGCCGGAAATCGGGAACAGGGAACGGGCATTCGCGGGAGCCAGAGCATCGCCGCGCGAGCGGGCTCCTTATGTGTCGATTCTCCTCGGAGGTTGGGGGAGAATCGCCG
>ERZ778022.493-NODE-493-length-90177-cov-25.318590_pt1 | contig 90177 bp, 77 predicted proteins | sample MGYA00375752_ERZ778022 | MGnify/ENA primary metagenome ERZ778022 (study PRJEB29350, sample SAMN05389826) | bioreactor metagenome | isolation source: Thiocyanate bioreactor | place: South Africa: University of Cape Town | collected 2014-04-04 ...
TGGCCTCCCGCTTTCGCGAGGGTGCTTCTATGAAGAGTGTCAAGCATAATTTGGGATGTTCTGCCATAATTCATTCTTTTTAATGAGGCCATTAGCGATTACGAGAAGCTTACGCATGCACGCCACCAAAGCAACTTTGGCTGGTTTTCCCTGCTGAATAAGGCGTTGGTAGAGCTTCTTCAACACAAGATTATGGTGGTGAACCGCTCCCAACAATGGCATATACAGATGACGTCGTACATCGTGGCGACCCTTCTGAATGCACCGCCGACCTTTCGAGGAGCCACTCTCACAGTTCATAGGAGCCACCCCAGCAAGAGCACTCAGTTGATTGCGTGTTAAAGTGCCCAGCTGGCTCAATAACCCCAGCAACATCCCTGCTGTGGGCGAGCCGATAGCAGGGATGGAGACTAGGATCTCTCGTTTTCGTTTCATCTGTGGATCCTCTTCTACAATGCGCTGGATCTCTAACAAGCCAGACTTTATCTTCTATATCAAGCGTCTCTATAGATCGCTTGAGTGAGGCTTCGACAAACGCCAGCGTCGCTTCCTTGAGGCGAACAATCAAACCGTGGCGCGTGCTTTTCAAGTCGTCTACATGGCGGATCAGATCCATGAGCTGTCTGTGATTCTCCTCCAAAACAGGGGTGGGGATATACTCCATGCGCTCTGCAAAAAGGCACAGCATTTTGGCGTCTACTTTGTCCGTTTTGCACAAAACGTGGAGAGCTCGAGCAAAATGTCGACTTTGAAACGGATTAATCACCATCACAGAAAGTCCCAACTCACTGAGGACCTCATGGGTCAGGCGGTGATAGCGCCCCGTCGCTTCCATGACTATTTGCACTTCTTGCCCCACAAACCTCTTGAAGAAGCGCCGAATAACAGCTTTTTCATTCGCCAGGGTTGTTAGGTTATCTTGCGTCCAAACATCAATTTTTTGTTTTGAGATATCAATACCAACTGCTACCATGTTCCAGTCTCCTTGTTCATTCAGGTATGCGTGCTCAAAAGGCACTATCTTCTATCCGAACTTGCGAGATATAGAGCCAGGGATCATGCACTCTCACAGTCTCTCAAAGGACTCTGACACAATCGATCTCCTGGCTCGTTGCCTCCATTGCACAACTTTCTCAGAACTTAAGCAACACTTTCTTCATACCTGACATAAAAGGGGTGCCTGGGGTGACAAAGTGGGGGTGCGGAAAGACACTATTTTTCCTGCCATCCTCGTGCTTCCAACGGAGGTGGAGGTTTTTTGTTATGCAAAAAAAAGCCCCCAAAATTTGAGGGCTTTTTATAATAAGCTTGTATTGCGTAAAATTTAACGCTTTGAAAACTGGCAGCCTCTACGTGCTCCGTGCTGACCGTACTTTTTGCGTTCAACGACACGGCTATCACGGGTGAGGAACCCGCCTTTCTTAAGAGCACCACGAAGATCAGGCGCTTGCTTGATTAGTGCCTGGCTAATGCCATGGCGTAGAGCGCCAGCTTGGCCAGATAATCCTCCGCCAGAAACAGTGCAGAAGACATCATACTGACCTTCAGTTTTAGAGGCAGCAAAAGGCTGATTGATGATCATCCTCAAGACTGGACGGGCAAAATAGTTTTCAAATTCACGGCCATTAACAGTGATCACGCCACGACCCGGCTTAACCCATACGCGAGCAACAGAGTCTTTCCTTTTGCCTGTAGCGTAGGAGCGGCCATTGCTGTCCACGGTGCGTTCATAAACCTTTGCAGGCGTCTCAATTTTTGGAGCAACGCCTACCTTCAGGGCTTCCAAGCTGTTCATTGAAGATGAAGTCATTTCATTTGGCATGGCTTACCTCTTATTTTTTGTATTCATGGAAGCGAAATCTAAAAGCTCTGGGCTTTGAGCAGCATGAGGATGCTCTGTACCTTTATAGACTTTTAGATTGGTCATAATCTTGCGGGCGAGTGGGCCTCGGCTAATCATCCGCTCAACAGCTTTGGTGATAACCCTTTCAGGGAAGCGACCATTAATGATTTGCGAGACGGTCCTCTCTTTGATGCCACCTGGATGACCTGTATGCCAGTAGAACTTTTTATCGTCCAGCTTATTACCCGTGAGAACAATTTTATCAGCGTTGATGACAATAATATTGTCACCACAGTCCACATGAGGGGTGAAAGTTGGCAAGTGCTTGCCACGCAGCCTCTTTGCAATGAAAGATGCTAACCGCCCCAGAACCAGGCCTTCAGCGTTAATAACGTACCATTTTTTCTGCACATCGGCAGGTTTTATAGAAAATGTTTTCATGATCAAAACTATAGTTGTCAATAATTCCTCATCTCTCATATCGAAATGCACAACGCTGGTCAATGACAAAATCGCATTTTGGATGGATTTTTTTAATGATTGGCTACTAAGGCTTCACTGCGAGGTGGTGAGTTAAGAAAATATTTACACCTTGTGTAACATTCTTAATGGTCAGCTTTATATAGGAAAAATGATAAAAATTGAGAGGTGGATGTGGCACTTAAACAGCTAAGTAAAAAAGATGTGGCATTACCAAATCACCTAGGAAAAGTCTTGTGCATGCCTAACGAAGAAGAGGTTAGCCTTTTCGACCTTGAATCCCATGCTCAGCTTCGATCAAACATTGAGTTTGGTTTAAAGCTTCGGAAAGAGGGGTTTCATATTTTTGTTATTGGCGAAGAGCGCAGTAGCCGTATGCCGGCAACAATGATGTGTTTGCGTGAGCTAACAGGAAAATCGCCAGCTGCCAAAGATTGGGTTTATTTAAATAATTTTAATGCTACGCAGCGACCGTTAGCTTTTTCCATGGTAGCTGGTATGGGGCAAAAGCTCAAAGGGCATATGGCAGCTATGTTGCAGGCCATTCAATCCAGTCTTATTAAGCGACTAGATACCCCAGAAGTAGCTGATCTTCTCAAGCAAGCAACAGCTTCACTTGAGGATGATTATGTTGATAAAATCGATCAAGTCCGTAAAAAAGCCAACAAATTTGGATTTGATATTGTTAAAAGCCCAGAAGGGCAATTTTTGATCATACCACTCCAAATGGAAGGCGGAGAACAAGGTACGGCTGAGATCGGCCAGGAATCAGAAGTTCTTTTTTCCGCAGATGAGCAAATTGATTCAGATATCGTCATTGAAACATTTCCCGTTAAGAATGCTCAGGCTCCTGATGAAGTGGAGCATCAAAAAGAGCAGTTGCACTTTGCTCGGCAAATCCAAACGGAGCTCACGAAGGTTGGAACAGATGCTCAAGCCGCGGGTGAAAATTTTCTAAAAAAACTCAGGGTAGATAGACAAGCCATTGCGCGTAACATTGTTAGTGCCTATTGCAAAGACTTGCTAACGAAATTTCATAATTTGGCTGGTTTTGTTGATTGGGTGGAGTCTCTGGAAAAAGATTTGATAAATGTCTATGAGCAATTTCTCATTACAGATGATGAAGGTGCTTACTCAATTTCTGAAGATCTGCAACAAAGGTATGCCGTGAATTTATTGGTGGATCATAGTAACCATGCTCATATGCCAATTGTCACTGTGCCTCATCCAAGTTATGAAAATTTGTTTGGCTCTATTAAATATAAAAGTGGTGCGGATGGGTTTGAAACTGATTTTACTCTTATTCACCCAGGAGCGTTGCATAAAGCCAACGGTGGTGTCCTTGTTCTCCAAGCTGATGCTTTAGCGCAGCAGAGGGAGGTGTGGGATTTTCTTAAAAGGGCCTTACGAGATAAAGAAATCCGCATTGAAGAGTTCCATAGGCACAATGGGCTGCCTATGCTCAAAGCGCCTGATCCTCAGCCGATACCATTAGATCTGCAGGTGGTCCTGGTAGGGGCGCCCTGGTGGTTTGATGATTTCTTCAGCCTTGATCCAGAGTTTCGGACTTATTTTAAAGTCCGTGCTGAGATTGATTTAACCATGCCTGCTAATTCCAAAAATGTCTTAACTTATGCCAGGCTCATTCAGCAATGGTCGTTGTCTCGACTCAATATACCGTGCGATGATTCGGCCTTAAGGCTTATCATGGGCCATAGCTCTCGTTGGGCAATGCATAGGGAGCGTCTTTCTGGTCGTTTTGAATTGGTTGGAGATATGTTGCGTGAAGCCGCAATTTTTGTAGAAGAGAGAGGTGGCAAAAAAATAACAGAAGCCGATATTGAGAAGGTATTTTGGTCTCGTCGGAGTCGAAAATCTATGCAATTTGATAATCACATTCGTGAAATCAATAATGGCAGGATTCATGTTGATACTCAAGGAAATGTGGTGGGGCAAGTTAATGCGCTGACAGTTTTAAGCAGCGTTGACAATTCTTATGGTTTGCCTTCGCGTGTGACGGCTCGAACTTTTGCATCGAAGGACGGGGTAATGAGTATTGAGCGTTCGATAGATATGAGTGGAGCGCTCCAAAATAAAGGCATTATGATTTTAAGTGGCTTCCTTAATGGTGCTCTTGGCCAGCATTATCCGGTGTCATTTGGTTGTTCCATTACTTTTGAGCAGATGTATGTCCCTATTGATGGTGATAGTGCAACGCTGGCTGAATTATTAGCAGTGTTGTCATCATTATCAGATCTTCCAGTTGACCAAGGAATTGCCATCACAGGCTCAATTGACCAACATGGGAACATACAGGCAGTAGGTGGGATACACGAGAAAATCGAAGGATTTTATAAGCTGTGTAAGATGCGTGGGCTTACTGGAAAGCAAGGAGTCATCGTGCCATATTCAAACAAATATGATTTGACACTCACATCTGACATTGTTAATAGCTTAGAAAAAGGGGAATTTCATCTGTGGGTCGCAGAGCATGTTGAAGATGTTGTTCCCTTGATCCTTGGGGCAAAATTGTATGGTGCTAAAGCAAAAACAAGAGGGAGCGCAAAAAATGATAGCGTTCTTGAGCAGGTTCACAAAAAGATCGATTCATTTGTTAAGCTGCTCAAAGACAGTTAGGGGCTGTTATTAAGATGAAGCGGTGGTTGCCCATCCCGCTGCTTATCATGCTAATTGGGTTGGTTTATGGTGTTTACACGCACCATCAGCTAGCTGTCTCATTAACAGCGGAGCTCAACAAAATTGATTTTTCATCATTCAAGAAGCCTTTTAAGCTCCAAGCTCTTGAAGGCAAAGGTCTCTGGCTAGCCTCTTACGCTGACGGAAATGACATATATAAAGTGAACCAGTCCGTTATCCATTACTCAGCGATCAATAAAGGTTTTGATCACTTCCTCATGTTTAAACGGCACCATATTGATCAAGCCTTCTACGCCAGAAACAAGAAGATACTCGATGAAAAACGGGGTGTGGGTTTATGGCTTTGGAAGCCATATATTATTTATAAAGCGCTGCAAATGATGCCTGAAGGGGATTATTTGGTTTATGCTGATGCAGGCTTTATGTTTACCCATGATGTTGGTGAGCTTATTGATTTGGCCAAAGAGCACGACATTGTCCTATTTTCTCCTGTTGGTTATCGGAATATCCAGCATATCAAGCGTCATGCCCTGAAGGTGGCGGGTGTGGATGTTCCTGCCTTCCGCAATGCTCCTGAAATCGCAGCCGGTATAGTTGTGGTTCGAAACACTAAACGTGCACGTGAATGGATCCATGGTTGGCTTGAATTATGTCAAAACCCTGACCTGATGATAAGCACGGAGGTGAGAGAGAATGAGTGGCCAGAGTTTAAGCTCCATTTGGAGGAGCAGGCGTGTCTCAATATTATGCATTATAAAAACCCATTCCCTTATAAATATAGCTTTTACTTTGACCGGAATTATTTTCCTGCGGGTGTCTTTTCCCATCATCGAACAGACTCAAAAGAATGGCCGAGTATTTTCGTTGGGTATTATCGGCTTAGGGATCATTCCAACAAAAATGAAGTTAAGAAAGGAAATCAACTAAGCCATTGGGTTCATCAAACATATCCGACTCAGGATAAAGAAAAGAGTAGGGGACGAAAATGAGACGTAAGATATATGTGCTCATTAATGTCCTGCTTATCGCTCTGATAATGGGAGCGGGTTTGTTGTTGACCAAATACCATTTAATTGTGGATCAATTGGGGAAAGACCTTAAAAGCTTAGATGTTTCCATGTATCGCAAGCCTACTGATAAGGCTGTTTCAGATGAGCAAGCCGTGTGGCTGATTTCGTATGCGGATGGGGATGAGTTTTATCAATCGCGCATCTATGCCTTGATGCATTCCGCGTTGGGTAAAGACATTGATCATATCCTGACCTATAAACGCGAGCATATCGAGCCTGAATTTTACCAAGCCCATAAAGCGATTTTGGATGAAAAGCGTGGGGCTGGGTATTGGCTTTGGAAGCCCTATTTTATTTATAAGACCTTAAAAATGATGGCAGAAGGTGATTACCTCATTTATGTGGATGCTTCCTTTGTTGTCAGAGGGCCTGTTAAGCCCCTGATTGATTTGGCTGAACAACATGGCATGGTATTTTTCTCGAGCGAAAACTACAGTAATAAGGGATACGTTAAGCGAGAAGCTATTGAATTTTTTGGCGTGGATTACGAACAATTTAAGGATTCCAAGCAAATTGCGGGTGGCATTTTGGTATTTAAAAATACTCCACAAACTCGGCAAAAAGTTGAAGAATGGTTCTCCTATGCCAAAAGGCCAGAGCTTTTAACCGACCAGGGAAGCCGAGTGGACGAATACCATGATTTTGTCGATCACCGCCATGAACAGTCGATTTTGAACCTCATGCAGTTTAAGCAACCCTTTGGGCATGTGGTTATGGCGGATTCGAGCCAAGGAATTTACCATCCTTCACTCACTCTTCATCATCCTTATAATTTCAAAAGTTGGCCCAGTTCATTCGTGGCCCACCCTGTGTTTTTTGAACAGAAAACACGGCTACAGAAAAAGTTCTATAAAATTTACCGCGAATGGATTGAGGTTCATTACAAAACTGAGTTTCTGCAGCCTTAAGTGTTGTTTTGCTGAGGTGGAGCCCGCCATGCTCAATGCTACTTTTGACATCACAAGGGCAACTAGATCTTGCTTTTACCCTTCCCAAAAAAATAGTTGTACGCATGATACAATGTAAACCCTGTAGCATGCACGGCTAATGCCAATTGGGGGATCCCAAGCCAAAGGCTAACGCCTATTGTTGCCGATTCAGCTAAAAGAGCAATAGTAGCTGGATCAGTAAAAATCTGGCTGAGCCCCATTGACGACAGTCCATACACCGTTGGTAATGTTGTGAACATCGTATAAGTTGAGGCAAAGGAAAGGCTTTTAGCCTGAGAGTAACCCAAGTGAGGTATCCAATCTGCCGCTCTCATGCCTGTTCTAGCCAGGGATTGAACGAGGGCATTTTGTCCGAGCATTCCAAAAAATTCAGTCGTATTCTTTGGTGCAGCATAAAGTTTATTAAATTGCTCAGCTTTGCCATTGAGTAACACATTTAGTGTGGCTAAAGCATCGGCTGATTTGAACAAAGTATTCTCATGGAAAGATTTGCTTGCTGCTACATAAGGAGCCAGACTTGCTTGTACAGAAGCGGGAAGATAAGGTTTTAGATAAGTTGCGATGTGCTCAAAACCGTGAGTCGCAACAAATAATTGGTCGCGCCGGCCATAGTAATAATCAGAGGTGGCAGCGATTGTGCCGTTGAGGCTTCCATTAATAATAGACGCATTATATATGCGTACTAATGCTGTTGCCTCTTGATCTATTACGGCCTCTGGTTGGATGGCAAGTTTAAGGGTGGAAAATACTATGGCGATATAAGAATAGTAATCCCAAGCTGATTCAATAGCTTTGAGCCGGCCAAGAGTGGGCCCAAGAGTTGATAGCTGATCTTTAGATGGTTGAGGTGATTCAAGTGTCGCCTCAGGTTTTTCTGATGTTGTTTTGGTGCCCGAAGTTTTTATAAAAAATGATACAATATCAGCCAAAGGATAGGTGAAAACATCATTCCAGTCTTTTAAGGATATAATGCCTTGATACCATGTAGGTGGCGCAGAGCATTGTGGTAGTTTGGGGGTAGGATGAGGCTGAATAGGCCAAAAATGATCTATGCATGTTTGGTTTGGCAAGATTAGCATTGTGTTTGCTCCTAGCGCATTGCCGCTGCTGAGAGACAAAAGCGTTGCTGCCGATATGGCAGCAACTTTTTTAATAAGTGTCATATTTTCCTCTAACTCATAAATGAGCCGAAGACTTGCCTATTTGGCAGGCAACTCCGAATGGCTCATAGTTCATCATTTTTGCTGGAATTAGCATTGACTGATGCCGTGCTTGGCCACATCCAATTATAAGCTGAGCTTACCGTTCCGCCAAAAAATGAATAAACAGTTGAGGCGGTATTTGCGGCAATGGTTGTGGCTTTCGAGCCAACTTCATATCCAGCGCTTACGCTAGAAGAAGTAATATTCTTTGCTCCGTTCCAGTAAGCATCATAATTGGTGGCCACATTTAGGCCCAAATCAATGGCTAACATCACTGGCGCATATCCTACATACCATGCGCCTGCCGTAACAGTGGCTTGAGCAAGGACGGTGGCAACCTCATCTGAAAAGAACTTTGAATAGCCCCATCTTGCGATACCTGTTGCCAATGGCATTGTGAGGGCACCGCTAAATGTTGAGCCGTGTAAGTTTACAAGGAGTTTACCGGTTGTTGCTGCCCATCCTGTTGCAAGTGCGGATGTTGCGGGCGCGGCTTTAGCGGCGGATTTTAACAGAGGGATGCCTATATATTCAGCTCCAAGGCGCGTTACCGCGCGCGTGGCTGATAGGAATGAGATTCGCCCTGAAAGAACTTGGAACGCTTCTTCGATGGTGTGAGGAACTGTTCCCATCATCTTGAATTTTTGCTGCACTTCAGTTGGATTATTACGGAGGGTAAAAACAAGGTTGATCAGTTGAAGTGTGTCTGTTACTTGGTAAAACCAGTCCATGACAAATTTGGTGGTGTCCCCAATAACTTGGCCCATGAGTGTGGCTTTGCTAACAGGAGCGCTGCTAACATAATCCACTAGTTTTTGAGAGACGCTCAAGGTGGTTTCAGCGGCTTCTATAGTTGCTTGTTCGCTCGCTGCTGCGGTTGTTGCTGTTTGCACTATAGCCATGTCAGCTGCAGAAAGGCTGGTAGCTGGAAAATAACGAGCAACAAGCTGCAAGAGTCCGAAAAACGAATCGCGGTGGGCTCCTGAAATTTCTGCCGTGTGCTTGACAAAATCTGATACGTTTCTCCGCTGGTATCTCAAAGTGTGGTTGTGAAAACCCTCCATCCATGCGTCATTGTTTAGAATGAAATCCAGTGCGTGAATGGAAAGATCGATGTAGCAATATGGTCCCCATACACCGAGGGCCTCAGTGTCCCATGCGCCAGGGTTTTTTAGTGTTGATTGTATGACCTTTGCGGCAGCTTCATTGGGCACCCTGCCTTGAAAAACTCGAGCAGCATTGATGAGTCTTTTTCGATCAATTCCGTTAGGAATCTTAATGCTTGATAAATCAGCGTTAGAGTTTGCCTTGAGTTCCTTTATCATGTTATAGAGAGAACTTGCAATTTCGGCGGCTCGTTCTTTTACGCTGTCGCTTAATGTAAATGCCTGAGCAGCTGCCTGGACTGTGGCCGCTGCAATATGCACAGGGCCATCTAAAGTTTGTATCGTTGTGCCATGGGCCATAGCTGCGCGACCATTGTTCCTTGCTGCCAAATAGATGTCATAAATGGGGAACATATAATATTTCCCATTTGCCAAAACATCAATGAAAGCTTGCATTCCATCGCTGGCTTTGATTGGTAGCAATGGGCTGGTTGGTTCTGCAGGTATGAACGCGGCATCAGGTGTTGATTGAGGGGCTGTGCTTGCTGGCACTACGGTGGAGTTGCAGATAGTACCATTTACTTGGAGGTCTGCGTAACAATGAGTACTGGTGTCTGCCAAGCATTGAATTTCAGCTAGTGCTACGCTTGAGGAACAACATAAGGTTGCCGCCAAAAATAAATTCTTAGTCATTTTACCCCCATATAAGCTATTAGTTCAAGATTTGTTAAATAAACTCTATTCTACTAAAATTAAATAACATTAATTATATGAATTTCAAGGACAAAAAAATTTTTAGTTGATTTTTCTTCTGTTCCTTGCAAAATAAGAACTTGCACAAAATAAATACTATATATGCGTAAAATGCATATAAATTCATTTTCTGTATTCAAAAATATAGAAAATCACTCCTGGCCGAAACAAATCTTTAAGCTTATCTATCCTTGAGATAACGAGAGATAGAAAAAAGTGCTTCATAGGACTTTCCAGGAAATTTATGTGTCTGATTGTTATGCCTATTCAGAAAATTAACTTTTTGGTAATGTTTATATAAGAAAGTTAATGAAAACTTAGAAGGTATTTATCTCGCATAAATCAGGGAAGCATGAAATGAAATTAAAATATTGGCGTGTTCAAATTATGGCATCAACGGCGTTTCTTGCCTTGGCGTTATCACAATCTATGGCGCAAGAGCCTCTTAGTTTAAGAGGGACAAGCGGTGTTGGTTCTGATGTTCAAAATGATAGTTCCGTTGATGCAGACGTTAGGCAGTTAGTTGGAAAGATTGTACATAGCCATTCATCATCTGAGTTTAAGGCTGCTTTTCAGAGTGCATCATTTAAATCACTTGATTTAGAAAGACAAAAGCAAGTTATTAATGCTGTCAGTAGTTATGCTCAAAAGCATAAAATGACAAAAATAGCAAGGCAAGCAATATCCGAAGCTATGGCTGCTGTAGTGCAGAAGCAATCCACTCCAGCTGCAGTTGTTGCTCAAAGCATGAATCAAGTGGCACAAACGACTGATGCTGTACAAGCCAAACCTTCTGCGTTTGTGAAAGATACTCGTGCGCCTGCCCCCGTGGCTACGGCAACTCAAGTTGCTGCCCCGGCAACGCCAGTGGTCCGCGCAGGTTCTGCTCCAGCTGGTACCTTAGTTCAGGTGCCGGTTAAAGGAACTTCATCGGTTGTTGAACCGGCGCAAAATATTGTAACCAGGGCTGCTAAACCTGCCAGATCGGTTGTCCCCAGTGTGGCTAGAGAGGCCGTTATACAAAGGGCAACCAATATTACGAAAGCACCAACCACGGCAGCAGAAGCAGCAACACAACCGTCATCAGCGGCAGCAGCAGGTACGGGTGCTCCACCAGCGGCAGCAACACCGCCAACCACGACGACTGGTGGTAGTGGTAGTTCTAGTGGTGGTGGGGTTCCGGTTGTCACTGTGACTGATGAAAAAACATCAAGAGAGGCTGCCGTTGCTGTTTTTAATCATTATGCTACGCAACAGGGTTTAGATCCTTCTGCTCATGCTGGAGCTTTTAATGCTGTTCGTGACGCGTTTGCAAACTCATCAGTGACTTCATCTGGTGTAGGGAGTATTGGGCTGGGTACTTATCGACCAGCGCATTTGTTTAGTCAGCCATATGATGCGGCTCGTGCGGAATTAAAAGCAGGGTTAGCTAATGGCTCGATTGATCATGCAAGCGCTAGCATTGCTATGAATGTCTTGCATCAGATGCATAGTGAAGTGGCGGCTCGAAATGATTATACTGACGGGTTAAAAGGTATTGCTGATGCAATAGGAGCTCTTGATAAAGAAGTCGCGGCTCATGATCCAGCTCGTAAAGCAGCAGCTGCAGCTGCTGCGGCTGCTGCTTCATCCACGGCATCACCGTCAGCGTCAACACCAACCACGGCAGCATCAACACCGGCGGCACCACCGCCAGCAGGGGGAGCGGCATCACCGGACGCACCGGCATCAACACCGCCAGCGGCACCAAAAGGGGGGGCAACAGGGGCGGCAGCGTCAACAGCAGCGTCAGCATCACCAACCACGGCGGCAGCGTCAACACCGCCAGCAGCGTCAACACCGTCAGCGACAGCGTCAAAGGGGGAGGCAGCGTCAAAAGGGGGAACAGCGTCAAGAAAGAAAAAACAATCAGCATCAGCAGCAGCGTCAACAGGGTTAGGCTCAGGTTTACCTAGCTATACACCACCACCACCAGCGTCAAAGGGGGAGGCAGCGTCAACAGGGTTAGGCTCAGGTTCAACTAACTTTGTGCTACCATCATCAGCCACTGCGGCTGATAATAACACTCGTGGTGGTGGGATTCCGGTGACTGATGCGGCAACATCAAGAGATGCATTAGCTGCGCTTTATGCGGCGCCAAGTGGCAAAGCTGATGCGGAAACGAGAAGTGCTGAAACAGTAAGCCACGTATATGAGGTTGTTGGCGCGGATATGGGTGTGCCTGTAGCTCCAGCAGTTAAAGCTTTGATTAGTGGTGCTTTTGTCAATGATACTGGGCATGGCTTTACTAAACGTTCGGTATTAACAGCTGGGCTCTCAGGAAGCCCGCACGAATCGTGGCTCTTTAGTCAGCCATACGAGGATTTAGCCAAAAAACGTGACCAAATTGCTCGTTTGACTACCGATGAGCAAAGGCAGTTGGCTGCTATTGTCGATACGTTGCATGGCATGGCAACGCGTCCAGATGTTCCAGATATTGCGCGTGCTAATATGGAGCCTCATGTGGCTGCTGTCCAAACGGCTGTTGAGCATCTCACACGTCATGAAGGTCTCGGCGATGCTCTTGTTGCAGCAACAGCTACGCGTAGTGCAGCGGCACCGGATGCTGCTGCGGTTGTTGCCCATAAAGCTGCAGCTGAAGCATGGCTGGCTAGCTATGCTCGTGCGAATGCAGATGGAGTTGGCGTAACAATTAAAAATGATGGTGATCTTCCTAGTTTTTGGAATTGGTCTGCTGCCTATCCAACGAGTACTATTGAGGCTAAAGATGAGAGCGGAAGAAGCCTCAGGGGTCTTTCTCCTGAAGTACAGGTTCAAGTATCTGGATTGTTAACACAATATGCCTATGATTATGCCGGAAAAAAAGCAGGTTGGACTGATAAGACAGCGGAAACAAAGGTTGGTGCCATTACTGCAGTCGAAAGCATTCACGAAGCAATTGTGCGTAATGTAGCAGCTGTAACACACGCTGTTCCTACAGCAACGGCTCATGCTGCTATTGTACATACAGCTGAATCAGCTCATCCTTTTCCAAAAAGTGAAGCTATTATTCCAGCAGGTGCAACGAATACAGCTGTGCAAGCGCTTGTTGCGCAAAGTCTTGCTAGTGGTACAAAATTTACATACCCAGAGCTATGGGATGCATCTTATGGTACCGAACACCAGAAAGGTGCGCCCGTGTCATATGTTGGACATTATGCCCAGCTTTATGGCATTGCTCGGTTGAGTGAAACAGACCCAACTGAAGCAAGGGCACAGTATGTTGCTCTAAAAGGGTCATATGATGCTCAAGTTGCGCCAGCTACAGAAGGTGGACCAGCAAGATATTTACAAAGCGGCGGTAGGGCAAAAACTGGAGAAGATCAAGCCCAAACTGCTGATATTGCCAAGCTTTTTGCTGCTGTTGATAAACACTTAGCAGTCAGAGAACCAGCTGGCCAAGCTGCTATTGCCGCAGCCAGAGCTCAAAGCGCGGCTGTATTAGCGCAAGGGCATGCAGCTGTTGCTACTCGAATAGATGCAGCATGGGAAGCCATTAAAGCCGTTCGTAGGCAGGTGATGCTTGTGAATGCAAGTGGTCATATCGCTGAGGCTGAACAAAGTGCAGCTAGTGCTGCTATTGATGGCCTTAGGGCATCATTTGACGCGATGGATGACTTGCATAGCGCTGGTGACGCTCATGAGAATCATGACGCAAAGGCTGCACAAATAGCTGATTTAAAAGCTAAAGCGGCAGCTGTTAAGCCATATATACGTGATGAGGAGCATGATCTTTTGTTGGCTCATATTGCTCAACTTGAAACAGCCGTAACAAACCATCAGCAGCTTGTAACCGAGCATATGGCGCAGCATGCGACTATGCCAACAGCTGATGACCATGCGGCAGCGGCGGTTCGTCTTGCGGCTGGGGATCATCCGGCTCATGCGGCTGCACTCACTGCTCAGGCCCATGCTTTGTTAGCGGCAGGGGATCATGCTGGAGCAGCGGCGATTTATTCGCAGGCAGCGGCAGCTCATGTGACTGCTGGAAGTGATTCTAAGATTATTGCGTCAGCTCATACATCTGCTGCTACTGCACATGAGAATACTGGCGATCATGCAGCCGCCGCAGCATCTCATACGGCAGCAGCTGAGGCTCATGCTACGGCTGGTTATCCTGCGTCAGCGGCAGCTTCCCATGCAGCGGCAGCGGCAGCTCATACTGCGGCTGGTGACCATGCGGCAGCCGCAACAGCGCATACAGCAGCAGCGGCAGCTCATACTGCGGCTGGTGACCATGCGGCAGCCACAACAGCGCATACAGCAGCAGCAGCTTCTGCAGCAGCGGCGCACCATTAAAAATGTGAGCAACTAATTTTATTAAGGCTTACTAAAAGGAGGGGGATTTCCCCTCCTTAATTTTACAATTTGTAAAAGAGCTGGATCTCTGTGTTTTTATGGATCCCCGCATACGCGAGGATGACAGGGAAAAGAGCGAGGGTGACAGACCAGCACCCCTCACTTTTGGCCATTCCTGCAACCCTCTCTTTGTCTTCCCGGACGCAGATCCGGGATCCATGAATCTTCTCCCCAAAAAAGCTCTTGCGGCTAAAAAACGACCCCTGGCCCCCCGCTTTCGCGAGGGTGACAAGGAAAAGGGCGAGGACGACAGGGAAAAAGAGCGAGGGTGACAAGCCACCCTTTGTCTTTCCCGCACCCCTCCTTTTGTCTTTCCCGCACCCCTCCTTTTGTCTTTCCCGCAACCCTCACTTTTGGCCATTCCCGCAACCCTCACTTTTGTCATCCCGCAACCCTCTCTTTGTCTTCCCGGACGCAGATCCGGGATCCATGAATCTTCTCCCCAAAAAAGCTCTTGCGGCTAAAAAACGACCCCTGGCCCCCCGCTTTCGCGAGGGTGACAAGAAAAAGAGCGAGGAGGGCAGGGAAGAAAACGAGGAGGGCAGGGAAGAAAACGAGGAGGGCAGGGAAGAAAACGAGGGTGGCAATTGAGATTGTAGAATGACGAGTGAATTGCTAGGATATTATAGATGTGTGGTGCGGCTAGCCCAAGATAGAATTGGTCTATTTTATGTCTTTTCGCTTATAGAATAACGGATAGATGCGTAATGGATTTTATCGCGGCCTTCTTATGATTTATCTTTAAAATAACACGTTAAAACATAGCGTTTGTTTGTTATTGAGGCATCTGGGACAATAATGCGTACAGCATAGCCACCCGCTAGAACCGGAAGTGTTGTTTCAGTGAAGCTGGTTACAGGTTTTGTCGCGCCACTATTAATCGAGTTAAGCAGAGTGTTAAACTGATCGTTTGTTGTCGTGCCTACAACCCAAGCTGGGCCGATATTGTCATTTGCGAAGAAATCACTATCAGTTGGTTGAATAATTGTTCCAATCAAGCAGGATTGTAGTTGTTGCTTGATGCTCCATTCCGTTACAGCAAAAGTAGATGATGGGTTGGTTACTAGAGGATAGCGAAAATATGTAAGCGCTGCGGGTGCTACCCAAATTACGCCAGCTCGGGCAGCTTCAGGTACAGTTGCTTCACTTGCGGCAATAAATTGACCAGCGCCGGCAGACGTTACAGGATCAGTAGCGTTCACAGACTGGCGTAATTTGCCTGTGCTAGGAGCAGCTAAATGCTTTATAAGTTCCAAAATCTGTGCGTTGGTTCGACCGTTATGTGACACTTGATGTAAGGAGAAATCTCCTACTTGCGCAAGTTCTGTTGCGGCTGTTGCTGTTGACGTTGCAAATGCGCAAGTCATAGTTAACAAAAGGTTGGTCAAATTTTTGCGCATGTTTAACTCTCATATTGACTGGTTTGGTTCAATGTAGCCATAAATTGCTAACAAAAACTTAAGCTAAATCTTGGTGTTATTTTAGAATCCAGCGTGGGAATTCTATGGGTCAGCGTGATCTGTATAGATGAGACAAAAAAAATTTTGAATTCTGTGCAAAAAATAATCTATAAATAGCTATCATTGGGCTCATGCTGCCTGAATAACAATTGGGCTTTTAAGTCTTTAGCCTCCGCTCATGAACATAACTAGGAAAACGAAACTCATGATTAGACCTATATTAACAAAATTATTACGCAAGCACGCTTTTGGCGCTTTTGCACCCGCCAATACAAGCTATTCACCCACCACAACACATGGTCTGCACAAAATGAACTATGATGGGTATCTTAAAAACATCATCGTTTATCGGTGTGTGACCCTTATTGCTAGAAGCCTGGCGAGCGTTCCGCTTAATGTATATGTGGAGCAAGAAAAGCAAGATGCTCATCCGCTTCAGATTTTACTGCAAAAGATAAACCCATATCAATCCAGGGCAACATTTTGCGAAACAATTGCATCTTATTTCCTTTTAACGGGAAACTGCTATGTCGAAATGATCAAAGATGCGGCAGGTAAGCCGGTTGAGCTTCACGCTCTTCGCCCTGATCGAATTGAAATTGTCAGCAATTCATTGGGTGAAGCTGCCTTATATCGATTGCGTGTGGGTGGCTTAGAAAGAGACATACCGGCAGAAGGTGAGCATGGCGCCTTGCTGCATATTAAATCTTTTCATCCTCAGAATGATTGGTTTGGACTAAGTCCGTTAGAGGCGGCAGCTTTATCTATTCATCAGCATAACACCATTACTAAGCATAATATTTCTCTAATGGAAAATGGTGGCCGCCCAACTGGGGCTATTATTGTGAAAACAGGGGCTTATGGATTAGATGATGCTCAGCGTGAAAGGCTGAAAAGTGAAATTGAAGGCATTTATAAAGGATCGGCAAATGCTGGAAAGCTGGTTGTCCTTGAAGGGGATTTTGAGTGGCGTGAGATGGGCCTTTCTCCAAAAGATATGGATTTTATCGATGGAAAAAATCAATCGGCTCGAGAGATTGCGCAGGCATTTGGTGTTCCTCCAATGTTGGTGGGTGTTCCCGGAGATGCAACATTCGCAAACTACCGTGAGGCGCGGTATCATCTTTGGGAGGATACAATTTTACCGATCCTGGATCATTTTTTGGCTGAAATGTCTATTTGGTTTGAGGGATATTATGATGGTAATGTGACTATTCGGCCTGATTTAGATTCTGTACCTGCGCTTGGCCTGAAGCGAGATGTGTATTGGCAGAAAATTGCTTCTGCTGGATTTCTCTCTGAAGATGATAAAAGAAAGTTGCTTGGGTTTGGTGTATTAAATCCTGATCAGTAACTAATGATTAAGACTGGCAATTAATAATTATTCGCACCAAGTAAAAGTCTATGAAATTTTCGCACTTTTTACTTGCATTCATCCTTTAATAAATATATATCAAGAATGATACAAAGTGACCAACAGGTTTGGTTTTTTACTTTGTGTAAGCGAGTATGGTTATCCAAACCTTGGCGTTAGTTAAACTAGCGCCATTTTTTTATGCTTAATTGTTGTCAAAAAGTTCCTTTCGATGAAGGAAAAAACAATCTTTCTTAAGGGTGGCAGAACATTAGTAGGCAAAAATTTCACCTCAAATTAAACAGGTTAGGCAAAAATTTCTCAAGCTCATTAAATTAACATTTTAAGTGACATTTTACCTGAGTTTCGATAAGTTTTACCAATTATTATTGATGAAATTGCAGGAAATAAAATGATGTCGAAATTGCTTGCTCGCCGGTTGGATGTGATCAAACCTTCAGCCACTCTTGCTGTTAACAGTAAGGCTATTGCTTTGAAGAATCAGGGCAAAGATGTGATCAATTTGAGTGTGGGTGAACCTGATTTCGATACGCCTGATTTTATCAAAGAAGCAGGCTATCGCGCTATTCAAAATGGACAAACAAAATACACCATTGTAGATGGCACTATTGAGTTGAAGCAAGCCATTGCGGCTAAATTTAAGAGGGAGAATGGCTTAGAGTATGCCCTTAATCAAATTACTGTGGCAGGTGGTGGAAAGCAGGTTCTTTACAATGCATTTATGGCAACCCTTAATCCTAATGATGAGGTGATTATTCCTGCGCCCTATTGGACATCATACCCAGAAATGGTGCTTTTGGCCGAAGGAAAGCCAGTGTTTATTGAGACGGATCATTCTGTTCGTTTCAAGATTACTCCCCAGCAATTAGAGCAAGCTATCACGCCATATACAAAATGGTTTTTGTTGACTAGCCCAAGCAACCCAACGGGCGTAGCGTATACTAAGGAAGAGTTGGTGGCTTTGGGTGAAGTTTTGCTTGGGTATCCGCATGTAAACATTATGGTGGATGATATTTATGAGCATCTCACCTATGATGGGTTTCGGTTTTATACTTTGCCTGAAGTTGTGCCTGGGCTTAAAGAAAGAACATTAGTTATTAATGGGGTATCCAAGACATTCTCAATGACAGGATGGCGTATTGGTTTTGCTGCCGGGAATCCAGATATTATCAAAGCAATGGGCGTGATCCAATCTCAATCAACGTCTAATCCTTGCTCCATATCACAAGCAGCGGCTGTTGCAGCATTAAATGGAGATATGACATTTATTGAAGAATGGAAGGAATCGTTCGTTCAAAGACGGAATTTTGTTTGTAACGCTTTGAATGAGATGTCTGGGATACGCTGCGATGTGCCAGAAGGGGCGTTTTACGTTTTTCCTTCAATTCATGGATTAGTTGGACTTAAAACGCCAGATGGGCAACTCATTGAAAATGATGTTGAATTTGCAGGATATCTTATTGATCAAGCGCTTGTAGCTGTTGTTCCAGGAGTTGCATTTGGCGCTTTTAACCATATGCGCATTTCATACGTTGTCAGCCTCCATTCTTTAGAAATAGCTATGGATAGGTTGGCAGAAGCAATTTGTCGTCTCAAATAAGGGGGCTGATATGAATGGGGATGATAACAAAAATCATTTGGCTTTTGAAGAGTCTCTCACTGATTTGGATGACTCTAAAGGCAAACTTCTTTCAAGTCGGCCCAAAGCTAAGGATTATGAAAAGCTTTCAAAGGCTCTACGTCATAATTTGTTGAAGCGCAAAAGTCAGCAACGCTCTAGGGAGAATTCCTCAGGAGAGTAAGGCAGGGCCTTGCTTGAATAGGTAGCCTGCAGCGATATAAAGTAACTTGGCATGAAGCTTGCAGGATGTGAACCAAGAAAAATGGAAGGTTCACATGGCAGTTAGTTTGGATACCAAAGTTACAAATACACCATTAGCGCAAATGAAAGGCATATCTCGTAGTGCAAGCACGTCAAAGCCAATGGCTAATACGAATACTGTAACGAATAACGGTGGAAAAGCTTTTTCGTGTGAAGTGAATTCTCAGTTGCGGCCAAACGATATATCTGCTCCTGATTCGAGTGAATTGGGATCAAACTTCGATTCAAATACACAAGCACAACCCATTGAGAATGAAGATGAAAATCTTGTTGTTAATGTGTTTGATAATCCTGCAGCCGCAATGAGAGAAGATATTGCAGACGTAGTAGATGCTGTTGAAACACCAGAGGCTGGTGTGGTTGTATTAGCTAACTGCAAAGCTTCTGAAGCAAATCTGAATGCTGAAACCGCACATGTGGTTAAGCCGTTAGGCTCTTTTAATGGGCATGAGCAAGACCAAATTGCTGAGGTAAGTAAAGTAACAGAACCTGAAGTAGCTTTAACCCAAAAAGAAAAAACTGTTGAAGTTGTTTTGCAAGATAAGGCTGGTTTGCAAGAAATGCGAGTTGCTCAGTTGTCACATGAAGCACAAGCTGAAGAAAATCTACAGCCTGAATTTGCAAAGCTTATTAATAAAGAACAGGACAAGATTCAAGATTCTTCAGCGCGTGCAGCAGAAATGTCACAAGATGTGGCCATGGCTGATATCGTTGCCAGAAACGGGCAAGTGCAATCATCCAAGCATGATTCAGGTAATTTGCGTATAGCTTCTGAATCTCATGAACTTCAGGGGCAGAAACAAGAACTATTTGAAAGTGCTTCTGTCATCCAAGTTTTAGCTCAAGAGTCAGCTGAAGGCCAACAAGATAGGCATCTTGAGCAAAGGCTTGATGCACTAGAAAATGAGCATACATATCAAAATCACATAGCACAAGATTTGGCTCCTGAAAATATCATTGCTATGAAATTTGCAATGTCTGCAAACAGGAAAGATGAAGCTTTGCCTGTTGCGCAACCAGCAGTATATCAATCAAGGCATATGAACCCACTTCTTCAAGTTGCTGATGGAATCCATCATGTCATGAAGCAGGGGCAGCAAAATCGATTACACGTACAATTGCTCCCAGAAACACTTGGTGCAATTGATATTGTTGTTGATATGGCAGAAACAGGCAAACTTTCAATTCTTGTTCAAGCAGAAAAATCATCGACATATGATCTTTTACGATTGGATGCCGCAAATATGCATCAGGCCCTAACAAATGCAGGGTTGAATGTGGGTTTGCACAACCTTGAGTTTAGTTACATGAATTCATCTGAGCAAAGTCATTCGAATGGGCATAATCCTACAAATCGCCGCCACTCTCATTCAGGTGAGGGGTTTGAAGTTCAAGAGCCAGTTTTGGATGAGCCTCTTATTCATGTTGATCCAAACTTCGTCCGCATCAGAGCCTAATAGGAGGATAAACTATGTCTATGCCCACGCAGCCAGCCTCACAAAACTCTAGGCCACAAGCTAGTGTGAATGGTTATATGCCAATGAATGCTAAGAATGAGATGCAGAAAAAAACAGGAAATTTGCGGAACCCAAAAGCCGATTTTGCGGATGCAATGCGTACTCACCAACAAGAAGGTCATGCACAAAAGCCGCTGTCAAATACTCCAAATGCAGAGACACGGCTCGTTAAGAATTTTGATAGTATGTTAAAATTTCTTCTTGCAAGCATCAAAAATCAGAGTCCACTCGACCCAATGAGCACTCAAGAGTTTACGCAAGGTTTAGTCCAGTTTGCTGGTATTGAGCAAGCTTTGCAGACGAATAAGCATCTAGGTGATATGAAAGCTTTGATGGATAAGAACCAAGTTCTTGCAAATTTGCAGCTTGTGGATCGACAAGTCAATCTTGTCTCTAATAGCCTTGACTGGAATGGTGATCCTATTGAAGTTACCGTTGCGCCAACAGATGAAAATGCTAAGAAATCAACTCTTTCTATTGTGGCTGCGAATGGTGTCGTTGTTCGTACTTTCGATCTTAACTCGAGTATCGGAACGCAAAAAATTGTTTGGGATGGCATGGATAGCAAAAACTCAGCTTTGCCACATGGTTCCTACAAAATTATGGCCTTATCTTTTGATGAAAAGAATACATCAACGCCGCTTGAAACCAGCGTTCTTACTCGTATTGATGGTATCGATTTTACGACAGAAGTTCCATCTTTGGTTGCTGGATCTGTGAAAGCACCTGTCACGAGCGTTCAGCAGATCTACGCAAAGAAGGCCGTTGATTTGAAAGCCGATAAACGGCCAGCAACTGTAGCAACACGCGTAGAAGTGCCAAGTGATGCAAAGCCTGTTTCAAATGGTGTGCAGATGCCAAGACAGGAGTCTTTTGATTCACCTGAGGTAGAGGGTGTGGCGAGTAATGTAAATGCTACTGATAAGATAGTTTTATCATAGGACAATAGGATAACAAGGGAGAATAGATTATGAGTTTAAATGGTGCAATTAGCGCAGCAGTTTTCGGGCTTAAAGCTAACGCGCAGGCTTTAGGTGCTAGCTCTGACGATACAGCAAACTCCAGGGCTGTTGCTTATAAACGAACTCAAACAACGTTTTCAACGTTAGTGAGCTCATCAAGTGGTGGTGGAGCATATGTTCCAGGTGGTGTTGAGGCTCGTACACAGCGTATTGTTGAAGAAATTGGTAACCCTATGCAAACAACCTCGCAAACGGATCTTTACATTGAGGGAAGAGGTTTTTTCGTGGTGGATACGGGCGGTGCGGCTAACCGTAAGTTATTTACACGTGTTGGCGATTTTTTTCCAGACAGCCAAAATAAACTTAAGAATTCATCAGGTCATTATCTTATGGGATGGAGAACTGATCCAAATGGTGTGCCCACCAATGGTAACTTAAACGCATTGGAAAGTCTTGAAACTGTTGATATCAGCGCTGCAGCCGGTGGTGCGCAACAAACCACGTCATTTAGGTACGGTATCAATTTACCTCAACAGGACATAGTCGGAAAAGTCTATACAAACAATGAGACTGTCTACGATTCATTAGGTGTTCCTCATGAAATTACGTTTACTTGGACTAAGACAGTTAAAGGTGGTAGCGGCTCGCTTCAAACGTGGACTCTCAGTATAAGTGGGCCGGATGCCACTGTTGAAAAGGGGGCGGGTGGCGGCGGTGTATATACAGCTGTTCCTATTGAATTTGATGGTGTTGGTGCGCCTGCTTCATTTAATGGTGTTGCATCACCAACAGCTACTATGCCGGCTATTGCTATTACGTGGGCAAATGGTGCGAACTTAAGCATAATTAATTTTGATGTTGGGAAAATTGGCGAGCTTACTGGTGTCACAGCCTACTTCGGAGACAATTTAGTCAATCGTCGTGAACAAGATGGTGGTCAGGTTGGTAACTTTGTTTACGCGAACGTTGACGCGGATGGCATTGTTACAGCGTTTTTTGATAACCAGACAAAAGTTAAAATTTATAAAGTTCCTGTTGCTATAGTTCCTAACCCACGTGGTATGACGGCAATTACAGGTAACGCTTTCACAATTTCAACGGCATCAGGTAACTTTAACCTGAATGTTGCTGGTGCTGGTGGCAGCGGCTACATTCGATCTCAAAAACTTGAAGAATCCACTGTGGACATTGCCACTGTGTTTTCTCAAATGACATTATGCAACCAAAACTTCTCAGCCTGTTCTGAAAGCTTTAGAACAGCAAATGAAATGTATAGAGAGTTAAAGCAGTTGCAACGATAATCATGACTCTAGACTTGGATTATTACGATTTAACTTGCCCGGCATTTGTCGGGCAATTTCTTGTGTAAAATTTTATCTTGTTTTTATAATTTAGTTATTCTAGCCTTAAGAAAAGAAATTGTGGTGAATGGTAATTATTACAACTAAGCAATCCTTAGATTTTATAAGTTATAGCTGGCAATTAGGAAGGCCCAAATGGTTGAAAGATATGCGGATAGTATCTTAAAAAATTGTGAGGCCGTTGACAATATCTGTGCTCCAATTTTCTCATCTTTAAAAACTAAAGCCTTCAGCTTTTGCAGGGCCTATGAAGGTGGGGGACGCGTATACTTTTGTAATTTTTCGGATTGGGGCGAGCACGTCATTAAAAGAGATTATTTGAATACCTTTTCCCACAAAAAGGAAGATTGTTTTCAACGGGTCAGTTTATGGAAGTTTTGGCCAGAGCAAGATAAGAAATACCGTGAGCTCATTCAAGATGCTGAGCAGAGCTTTTCTCAAAATAGTGGGATTGTAATTACTCGACGCTATAAAACATACTCAGATTTTTTTAGTTTACGAGGTTATTCAGCGGGTAGTGTTGATGAGGTTAATAACAGTTATTTAAATAATCTAGAGCTTATTAGTCGATTTACTGACTATTTTTTAAATGAGAGTAGTCGTATGATACAGGATGCCGAAAGAGGGCAGCTAGTTTTTGCTAAAGAACAGATTCAAGATGGTTCTTCTATCGGTGCTCTTCAAGATAACGGTGATTTTGATGGTCAATACAAAGAGTTATTGGATGTTTTTTCTGTCAATAATGCTGGGATATTTTGTGAAGGCATGCTGTTAACGCCACGGCAAGTGGAGTGCGTTGTTTATATGATGCTTGGAAAGTCATCCAAAGAAATTGCCAAGACACTTATGATTTCTCAAAGAACTGTTGAAGCACATATTAGTCATTTAAAATCCAAGCTTAATGTCAATTTTAAATCGGCTATCATCGAAAAAGTGTTAAGCTTGCCTCAAAATAGGAGAATAATTTTAGATAAGTTAAACCAGTCGATATATAATTAAAAATTTAATTCATTTGCTCAATATTTATTAGAATCAATCATAACACATCGTATGCTCAACATAATTGCAAATAACAAAATCATTACGCACGCAGTTGCTGCAAGCGACAAAGTGAGCTTGGAGGAAGCGTTTGAGAAAATCCGCAGGCACCCGTCTTTAATTTTGCCCTTATCAGAAACTCTTGAGTTGGCTCAAGAGCTATGGTCTATCCCAGTTGGGAGATTTTTGATTGAAAATAGGGGGCTTAATGGGTACTGGACATCGAACTTGATCCTTCAGATCCAAGATTCGTTTGATCAACATCCGCTGGAAAATTGGATCAGGCAAAAAGCGCCCATTGTTAAAGCAACGCGGGAGAGATTTAGATTTTTTATCTTAGAGCTTGAAAAGCGATTAAAGGAGGGCATCACGCTTGCTAGTATTCCGTGTGGATTAATGAGTGGTATTTTTGAAGCACAAAAGCGAAAAGGAATGGACATTTCAAATGTAGGGATTGATCTTGATGAAGAGGTTATGGAGGTAACACGCCAAAATTCGCAAAGTATCATTCCCACAAATAAGTTAAATTTTATCAAAAGGGATGCATGGGATTTAGATATTAATGACCAATATGATATCTTGATTTCAAATGGCTTAAATATTTATGAGCGTGATCATGATAAAGTTAAGCATCTGTACAGCAATTTTTATAAAGCCATGAAAAAAGGTGGCGTTATGATAACGAGTTTTCTAACGCCTCCACCTCCTCATATGGATTGCGTTTTTTGCAATTATGACAAGTCAGATTTGCGTTTTCAGGAAGTTATTTTTAATAATATCTTTGATGTTAAATGGAAAGCATTTATGTCTGAAGCTGAAATGAGAGATTTGCTTGAGGATATTGGCTTTGAGGTTATTGATGTTATTTATGATTCTCAGAGAATGTTTCCAACTATTACTGCCAAAAAACCTTAGAAAGATAAGTAATATTTTTTTGAAAAGCATTGATTATTCTTCTATTTTAGGTATGTTTGTAGATGGCGAAGTGAATATGGTGCTAAAATGAAAAACTATATCAAGGTAGTTATTGCTTGTTTTGCTGGGAATACACTTGAGTTTTTTGATTTTGCTTTATATGGCGCTTTTGCACCATTTTTTGCTACGTATTTTTTCCCAGAGTCGTATGGCGTGCCTCTTACGCTTTTAGCTTATGCGGCTTCGTTTATTTTAAGACCTCTTGGTGCCATTATCTTTGGGTATATTGGAGATCGGTATGGGCGGAAGAAAGCTTTCAGTCTCCCCATCTTCCTTATGGCTGTTTTTACGCTGTGTATTCCATTTATCCCGCCATATTTAGAGGCTGGAATATTTTCGCCCATGATGCTCATTATTTGTAGGCTTGGCCAAGGTCTATCGATGGGAGGCGAGACAGCTGGGGCGGTTGTGTATTCGCTAGAGCATAGTTCGAAAGTAAATAAACTTGGCATATCAGCGGGTTTGCTTGGTGCTTCAACGCTTCTTGGTGCGTTGCTGGCAAATTTTGTGTCTTTCTTATCAACAAGCAATTACTTATCTCAGTCCCAATGGGGCGTTCCATTTATTATGGGGGGTGTATTAGGGTTCGTGGTTTCTTGGGCAAGAATGAAGTTGGCTGAAAGTCCTGAGTTTCAAGCTTATGTTAGCCCCCATTCACCCATTGTTTATATTCTAAAAAAACATTTGGTTTCTATGCTAGAGAGCATTCTTATCTCAGGTTTTTGTGGTCTGACGTCCGTATTCACTGTTGTATATTTTAATTTCTATTTCGTTAGGACCCTTGGTTGGACCATACATGAAAGCTTGGGGATAGTCTCATCAAGTTTGTTCATTTCCTTTATAGTTTCGACATTGGTTGGTCGATTTATTGAAAACAAAGATGTAAGGAAGATTTTATTATTTAATATGCTGGGTATGATTGTTGCTATTTTTCCATCTATGGCAGCTTTCGCTTCAGGAAAAACCTTTTATATCCTTATGGCTGTTTTAGCTGTGGCCATAATTTGTGGCGTGAGTTGGGGAACACTCAACTTGATTTTGTACTCTAGATTTCCATCAAAAGTTCGGTTTACGGGTCTTGCTGTCAGTGACAGTATTGGGCGAATCGTTTTTACGGCGCCTATTCCTTTAATTTGTGATTACCTGACAAAAAGCGGTGGTGTGATGAGTGTAGCCGTATTCATTTTTGCTGTGGTGGCATTTATGCTGACTATGCTTCTTGTGCTAGAAATGCTTGATAAACCTAAGGCTATTTTATCTTAGAATAGATAATGTCAAAAGTTTCTTATTAATTGAACGGCCATTCGATTAGTAAGCTTATCACAAATAAAATCTGATTTTTGATATTCTGGCGCGCCCGAGAAGATTCGAACTCCTAACCTTCTGATCCGTAGTCAGATGCTCTATCCAATTGAGCTACGGGCGCATCTTCGTGAGAACCTAAACAATTTCTTATAATCCTGCAAGAGCTTTTATGTGCTGATCAAAGAAAACATTCGTTTTGTTAGCGCATGAAGGCTTTTGTCATAATGAATGAGAGGTGAATATGAGTGAGTTTATATCAAAAATAACAATCTATGATCAATTGATTCAAGGGCTAGAGCTTGAAAAAAGCAGCCGTAGAAGGAGTAAGGATCGCTATAATTGGCTTAAGCAGGCTCGTGATAACCAAAAAATACCAAAGGGAAATTGGCTTTTCTGGCTTATCTTGGCTGGTAGAGGCTTTGGAAAAACGCGTACTGGCGCAGAAGCTGTGCGTTACTGGGTTAAAAAAGGGTACCGTCGGATTGCTCTTATTGGCCATACACACGCTGAAACACGACAGGTGATGGTGGAGGGTGAAAGTGGTATACTTGCTGTCCACCATCCACACGATAAGCCTGCGTATGAGCCAAGCAAGCGTCAACTTGTTTGGAAGCATGGTGCTATGGCCCAGCTGTTTAGCGCTGAAAACCCTGAACAACTAAGAGGGCCCCAGTTTGATGCCGCTTGGATTGACGAGTTTGCTAAATTCCATGACCCAGATATAGTGCTGGATCAGCTATTGTTTGGATTACGCTTAGGCACTAAGCCAAGGCTTATAATCACAACAACACCCAAACCTGTTCCATCACTCAAGAAACTGATGTCTCGCGATGATTGCGTTGTGACTCGTGGTACAACGTTTGATAATAGTCAGAACTTATCACGTGAATTTTTAAGGTCTGTAAAAGAAAAATATGGGAAAACGCGCTTAGGCGCACAAGAACTGATGGGAGAGATTGTGGAAGAAAATCAAGCAATGCTTTGGCAGCCAAACGATATTTTGCATGCGTCTTCTGAGCAGGCCAAACGCATAATGGGGAGTTTGCAAAATCTATCGGTGGGAAGGGTTGTTTTGGCTGTAGACCCAGCCATGTCTCATGATGAGGATAGTGATGAAACGGGGATTATAGTGGCGTATATGGATCGTGATGGGCATTTTTATGTGCTTGAGGATCTTTCTTTAAAAGCCAAGGTGCAAGATTGGAGCCGTGTGGTGGTGGATGCTGCCCATAGCTATAATGTGGAAACTGTGGTTGTTGAGGTAAACCAGGGTGGAGAGCTAATTGCCAATGTATTGAGAGCGGCTGGGCTTCGAAAGGCAATCAAGGCCGTCAGAGCCTCATCTAGCAAAGCTGCTCGTGCATTACCCATTGCCATGTTGTATCAGCAAGGGCGGGTGACGCATGTTCATCGACTGCCAAAGCTGGAAGAGCAAATGATTAATTTTCCGGGGGATTATAAGGAGCGCTCCCCCGATCGGGTGGACGCCTTGGTTTGGTGTTTAATTCATTTGAGCACTCTGAAAGATACACCAAAGCCACTCTTCGTATGGGGGATTTAGGTTTTAAAGTCTCTCATTTGAGAGACAGTTTAGCTACTATTTCCTCTGGATAGGCCCCCACTTGATCCAGTCAGCGTTAGAAGCAGCTGCTTCAAAGACGCCTGGCTTAAGATCATAGCTCCTGCCAAAATGCTTAATAGCCGTAGCATTATTTTGCTCAAGGCCAATCCCAAAGAATGCGGCAGCTCCAAGGTCAAAGTTAGCTTTGGCGGCTACCAGAGGATCTGCATTCTTCACATCTTCCAGCAAAGCGGCCACCAGCTGAGATCTCTGCTCTGCATCTGCTGTTTGAAATAAAGCTTGTCCAGTAGGAGTTGCCAAACGGTCAGCTAAACGTTCAGGGTGAATCAAGTCTTGAAAAGGAACTTGAGAGAGCCGCAAAGCATTTGTTTGCGTGGCTGAAGCTAACGTCGGTAGCAAAGTGGCAACTATCATTAAAATGGTCTTGGTCTTCATGTCTATTCTCCATTCATAAACTACGGCAGTTGATTGATTATTAAAATAATATCATCAGCTGAGTTCTGATAATCATAATTATACCAAAATAAGCCTAAAGCAAATGCTTAAGCATAATTCCCAAAATTGGCATCGACAATCTTGTTTTGCCATTTCTTAGAACGATACCGTAGATAGAGTCCCGTTAAGTTAACGAAAGCATAAAGAGGCGATAGGTGCACCCAAAGTGAAGAAGGGTCGCACGGCAAATATCGCAACCATATGTAGCCAGGAATGACTACGCAAGTCCAAGAGGCGGAAGTGTTCATGAGCATGACAAAGCGAGTATCTCCACCGGATGTTAAGGTTGCAATAAAGATCCAGGCTAGCGAATCTAGAATAAAGAAGAGCGAAATGCCATAAGCAGCTTTTGCGACTTCATGCAAAACATCTGATGGGAGCTTGAGCCCTAGGAATATGGTTGCGATGTATTCAATGTTAATGCAAAGAGGTATGATGGTTGTGATGGAAATAAGCAGCATAAAGATTGTGGCAGATCGAAGTGTTTTATGAACCAATTCCAGTTGGTTGGAACCGATCAAGTTTGAGCATAAAGCGATAATGGTTTTTTGTATGCCATTGGAAATAAATCCTAAGAGGATAAAGAGTGTCTGTGCGATTGTTCGAACAGTCATAAAATCTTTGCCGCGTATGGTAAGTACTCCAGCGATCAAAGCCCATCCACCATATTCAATAACATAGTTAACGCCATTGGGCGCACCTATTTTAATGCATTCTTTGAAATGATAGAGGTTAAAATATGCATGGTGCGTGTGGTAAGTTTGGCGGTTCTTTTTGGAAAGAAAGACTATAAAGAGTGTTATAGCTTGTGCGGTTTGTGCAATGACAGTGGCAATGGCTGCTCCTTCAGCGCCCAAAGGGGCTGATATCGGGCCACCATTAATCAATTGATAGGAAAGCATAAAACAAAAAACATTAGATAAAATTGATGTCCAGAAAATAATTTTGCTTTTGCCTTGAGCGATGAAGAATGATGCTAGTGCGGTAATTAGCGGGTGCATAAACACGAAACTCATCATCCATTTAAAATATGGGAGAGCGTCCTTTTGAATGTTCTCTGGGATGGCTAGGTGCCCTCCATAATTTCCAAAAATGCTGAAAATTACAGCGGTTAAAAGGCTGAGCCAGATCATTTGCCAAACGGCAATAGGTACATTTTCATAAGATGATGAACCATAATATTGCCCGGCAAAGACTTCAGCAATGGCTGTGATTCCCATTAAGCTGAAATGGAAAACAAAGCAAAGCATATCTACAAATGCTGCGGCGTTTACGGCATCAATAGAATAATGAGCAAGGTTATAGCGATTCAATGCCATCATCAAGTTTATGCTTAACGCGCTGATCATGAGTGGGAGGGCAACTGTGGCAACCTCTCTAATTGAACCGGTTGGATATGGTGTCAGCTTATGCATGTCCTTATCCTCTGCGTAGTTTTCGTGCGGTGTTGCGAATGGTGGACGCAGCGTGAAAAGCAATTCTGGTAAATATCCTCTTCCATTTTTTGCTTTGAAAGGCTGTTACAAACTCATCAGAGATTTTTTTATGGATCTCGCTTAACGTTGGGTAGGGGATAGCAACGCGGGATAAACTAGATGCATTGATGTTAAATTTGATGGCCATGGCGAGCGGTATAATGAGCTCTCCAGCCATGTCAGCAGCCATTGTGGCACCAAGAATTTTGCCTCTATGAGTGAGCAGAACTTTGACTCGTCCGTCCAAAATTCGGCGCGCATAGGCTCGATCAATGGTATCCATGTCGACGCAAATGGACGTGTAACGTATGCCTTTTTCTTTAAGTTGCTCTTCAGTGAATCCAACGTGAGCTAGTTCAGGATCTGTGTATGTGATCCATGGGATTAGTTGCGGATTAAACTTAAGGTCTGGGATCATGAGTGCATGATGGATCACATGATCAGCTTCAGCTTGCGCTGCATGGGTAAGCTGATACTGCCCAGTAACGTCTCCGAGTGCATAAACATCAGGGTTGGAGGTAAGCATATACCCGTCTACAGTAATGCCCTTGTCGGAATAATTGATGCAAGCTTGCTCAAGTCCAAGATTTTGAACATTGGCTTTGCGACCAGTTGCAAATAATATTTTCTCGGATTGAATGTATTGAGGGATGCTATTTTGGATGATGTGCGCCTGGACGCCTTCATTCTTTTTTGAAACTGATTCAAGTTTTGCGTTTTCATAGAGCCTTACGCCCTCACAAATGAGCCGCTGCCGTAGGATATCTACAATCTGTTGATCATCCTTGGAGAGTATTTGAGAAGATTGAATAATATTGACTTGAGTGCCAAGCCGTTGAAAAGATTGAGCAAACTCAAGTCCAACAGGACCTCCGCCTACCACAATGAGAGATTGAGGCAGGCTACTGAGTGCAAAGGCGGTTTCGTTGGTAAGATACTCTATTTCGTGTAGGCCTGGTAAGTCGGGAGCTCTAGGCGAGCTACCTGTCGCAATTACAAATTTTCTGGCGCGGATAATTTGACCGCCCACCTCAACCGATTTTGGGTCTAAAAATCTGGCTGCACCATAAATAATCTCAAGCCCTAAAGTAACGAGCTCTTCGATTTTCTGAGAATCAAAGATATGTTTGATGGTATCTTGGATGGTGGAGCGTATCTCGGATAAGATTATCTGGGTATTTGCTGCAGTTTCACGCACTGTGGCATTTCGAGCATCATGAATTTTTTTAGCTAAGGCAATAAGGGTTTTTGAGGGGATGCAGCCATAAAAAAGGCAATCCCCGCCTATGTTATTCTTTTCAATGAGAGTGACACCAAGCCCATGATGAAGCAGCTTTTTGGCAATGTAGAGGCCTCCAGCTCCGCCCCCAATGATACAAAAATCCTTTAATGGGCTTCCCTTTTTTATGTTTTTGATATTTCTCTCCCTTACTGCGTTGAGTGCATTAGAGCATGTTTTTAGTAAAGATCAGCTTAAGAGCAATTCTTTCCAATTCTACTAAATAATTTTCTAAACGGAAGATGCCATTGACAATTCACGGGATTCTCTTTAACACAAATATAATTCTAGTGAAGGAGGGGTGGCCGAGCGGTTGAAGGCGCACGCCTGGAAAGTGTGTATACGTTAACGCGTATCGCGGGTTCGAATCCCGCTCCCTCCGCCAGCTAAACGCCTAGTATCATCGCTCTAACATCCAAATTTTCATTGATTATCAAGGGCTTCTGACATTTCTTTGTCTTACGCCATCCGCTGATATCTTGCAAAATCCGATTAAGAAATGGGGTATTTTGGGGGCACCAAATTTTAATAACCAAAAAATGCCCCCATGCCGCTGACTGACATTACCTGTAAAGCTGCTAAGCCTGACGCGAAAATGAAACGTATGTTTGACGCTAAGGGGCTATACTTAGAAATTGCTACCAGCGGCAGTTAATATTGGCGGTTTAATCCTCATTCTGCGCCTTAAGAGAAGCAACCTCGCTTTGGTGTTGAGCACGCATCTGTTCAAATGTCTCAGCAGAGGCCCATCTCTTGCTTTCAGAGCGCATTTCATCGACTCTTGTTTGACACTCAGCTTGCTGAGCCGATAGCTGTGCACGAACCTGGTCTAATTCGTCTTCAACGCCTAAAAGCCATCGTACGCTTCGTGCCAAGTCATACGCTGCCTGTGCAGGCATTGCATTTATTACCAATGACAAAAAAACAAAACACCTTGCAAATGAAAATAAATGAAGCATCTGATCATCCATCATATAGTTATATTTTTGTATTTCACATTTATCATTTGCGCATTATTGCACGTTCCTCAAGTGATTTTAATTAATATAATGGTTTTAATGTTTGCATAAAAAGAAACAAATTAAGTTAAAACAGATATAAGATTAAATATATTGTCAATTCCAAAAAATTAAATAAATTAATACTTAAATTAGACAAAACGATCTAAACTATTTGTGATTATTATGGCACCAAGAAAACCCATCGCTATCAATGCATTAGTTGCATTTTCCATTTTCATCAATCCAATACTTACGTTTGCGATGGACCGTGATGAACCTATTCCAGGAAACACCACTAGTACCACGCCACCCGCTGCCGCGGCACCAGCCCCAGCACCGCCTCTTTTTGCTGATGACATTACAGCTTTGACGTGGGTGCAGTTGGTTGAAAATTTTATTCATGAATTCAATCATAAGCCTGGACCTGCGCCACACCGTGATGCCAGCCATCTAACTCGCATGCAGCGCATCGGTCTAAGATTCGGGATAGTAGGCGCTGTTGACACAATACAAGATATTGCTGAGGTAAGGCTTCAGCAAGATGTGATTACTGGATTAAGGCGCCTTACTGATCTTGTTAACCCTGTACAGCATATATTTGACCCTGCCAGCATAAGGCTAGCACAAGATGCCCTTATTCCCCAACTTTACAGGCTAGCAAGATTTCGTTATGGCATTAACTTCGAATATTTAAATTTGGCTAAGAAAGTTGCGGCAAGTATCGCAACAAGCACCAAGGCACCCAAAGCTGGCCCTTTAACATTAAATCTTGAAGGTGCCATTACATCATTACCACCTGTAGCACGTGAGACACTGCATGGGTGGCTAGAATATGTGACCAATGGCCCATACCTTCTTAGATCAACAGCTGATATTGCCACAATTTCAGGAGGGATTGTTTTTTTATTAAATAACGATAAAAGGTACCTCCTTGAAAGAAGTTTGAACATCTTTTTAACAGCACCGCACGTTCGTCAGCTTGAATATTATCTTTATGGCAGGCCTCACCGTTTCCCTTATCTTGAATGGGGCGCGCCTTATCTCATTCACCCTCAAAATCTAAGTGAGGAAACCCCATACCAGCCTCACATAGCTGATTTTGTTATGAGCGGAAGTCTTTCAACCGTTATAACTGCTGGTCAAAGAAGCGCTCTTCAAGCTCAGCTACAAAAACTAATGTTTGCGCTTGAGTATCATAAAATTGCTGAAATCATGAGATGCATACTCAAACCTATGGAAGAAATCGCCCAAGCACCCATTGATGGTGGAGGCATGCTAACGCCAGAAGAACAAAAATTTACCCTTTCATGCCTTTATTTTCTGGGAGGGGTGATTCTACATGGCCTCCTGCCAAAAACTCTACTCCAAGCTGAACCTTCCGGCGCACCGCGAAATGCCCTTGAGCTTTATTACCGGCTTATTCCTTTTAAAGACCTACGGAACATTGGGCTCATTACTCATAACCATAGACGTCTAAACCGCCCTCAAGACCAGGGATTTTTAATTCAACATTTGCCACAGCTCGCTTCAGCCATGAGGCTACTAGCCCCTCATATGCGAAGACTGATAGAATTTGAAATGGATGGTGTATTGGGAAGACCTACTGCTCTTGATGGGCTTGATCTTGCAGCATTAAGAACAGAATTAGCCGATCCGCTTACGGAGGTGAAGCTTGTGGGAGACTATGGCAGCGATGTGGCAAGTATTCACAAAATTGCTCAATCCTTCAAGCCTGCTCTGATAGGTTCCATGCGAGGACAGGCCCTTAATCTTTGGACCCCAAACATGAAAACGGCTTTTATACGCCTGCTTGCCATCTTGGGGGAATGCTCCAAAAATTTGTCACTTCATGTCCAAGGCTTTGTTGCCCCTGAAGGGGTATGGAGAATATTAACAGATATCCGCGATGGGTTGATTCATAACCGGCCAAAAGCTGGCGAGTTTGCACGGGCTAAGCTTGAGCCCTATTTGGAGGATGACAGCCATACTCTCGTGACCCATGCTGCGTTGGATGCAATCATGGAAATTGTGGGGCGCCTACAGGCACTCTATGAGCACGCTGGATTTTCAATTGATACTATACCAACTCCGCTTACGCCCCCAACAGCGCACGCCCATATTACTCATTTTTACGATGCCATCCGCAATTTTGTAGTTGCCCCACCACCGGCTGCACCATTTTTGGGGCATGGTGTTGCGGCGGCTGATTTATACGAAGCAGCCACACCTGCAACCTTCGAAACCTTAAGAGCAACATTTGAAGAGCATAATGCAAGTTTAATTCTGGAACTTGATCAAGTAAGGGCAGCGGTCACTACACATGATCTAGCAAGGTGGGCAGCGGTCAATGCTATATTAGATGGCATCCCTCTATCCAACCGAGAACGTGGCTTAATTACCGCAGTAAGGGTTAACCTCGAAGCTGTTAGAGGCCAAGTTGCTCCTATTACAACGGCAATAGCGGATGAACCGTCTATTGCGGACGCAGACAGAGCTTTCCTAGCAACATTTGTAACACCCGAGGGTACATTTGCTGAAGCAGACATTACTAATGCGACAAGAATTATGGCTGAGTTACCCCAAACTACAACAGAAAACATATTTGACCCTGATGAAGTGAGTTATATAGATCATCAACTCATAGAAATGCTGCAGCAGTTTATTGCTAAGAAGAAAGCCTGGCTATTAAGCCATGAGCCTGCTTTTAATGTTTTATGCGAATATAAGCTTAAAAAACAATTTATATCACTCTTACATGAACTTATTGATGATGAGGAACTTAAAGAAGCGCTTGAGGCAAACACAAATGAACAAAACCCTGACGAACTAGAGGAAAATGAAAAACAAATTAGAGAAATATTAAAGGCACATTTAGCTGGTTCGCAGCTTCAGAAATATGGCATTAAAACTGTGGACGATATTGAAGCTTGGGTTTTTGAACTTAAAAAGCACCATGGACTCATTTTAAAGCCCAAAGGGCAGGCCCTTAAAACATTGATGCGAGCAAAACGTGCAGCAACCGAGCTTCTTGGCGCATTTGCTGACATTGAAAAACTAACTACGGGTATTGATGCTTTAACACGAGGTGAGCGAGCATCAATGTCAACAGAAGGCTTTGAGCGCTATCAAGCTGATGACGTGCTGTGCTTAACAATTGAAGATACCCTGGAAACATTAAGGCACATGGTGGGTGGCCTTTTGTCTGCAGCCCAGCCTCTTCAGGCTATTCATCCTGCCATGGCCCAATTCATTCAAAATAGCCTTTCGGCTTTCCAGAAGCTTGGCAATGAAATTGGGCACGTTGCCGATGCAATGGAATATGAAACTGAAACAGAGCGAGGCCAACGATATAGCTATTTAATCGCGTTAAGAGGCATATTGGGCGAACTAGTTGGAACTAGGACGATTTCACTCATGGATGTTGTCAGACAATTTCTCCAACTTATAAATCCTTTTCTTAGTGATCCAAGTTTACTTTTTGACTCATCACTTCTTTTTGAGGCCGCTTTAAATCCTGCCGCTGAACAAGTTTACACCACAGCAGATGGAGGCGCAGCTGGAGCTGGGGCAGCACCAACAAGGTTCCGCGTTGAACGAGTTGCCGAGGATGGCGATTGCGGATTTACAGCACTTGGCTTAACACGCAATCAGGCCGTTCAGCAGCTGATCGAAAACCAAGCAAACCCTGCCATTAGAGCTGCTGTGGCGGATGATATCCGACAAGCACTCTTACAACAAAATTTACCTCTTGGAATGAGAGGCAGAGAAATTTATCACCTTTGGGCCCCTCAGTTTTACCATCTGCAAACGCAAATTGATGGCATTCGCAGAACCTTGGATGATGTAGACCTCGCACGCGCCACGCCTGAAGCAATAGTTCATTATACCCCTGATGTTGCAGACTATGATGAAGCACGAGCGACACGCATAAGGACGTATTTAGGCCTTCTGGCCAGACAAACAGATTTAAATATCCGTATAGATGCCTTCACAAACAACGAGGATACATATCGGCAATTCGTCCTTCATGAATTTGGCCGGGGAGCATGGTTAACATATGTACGAGATGGGCGCGGCACTTTATATGCGCTTGCCCGCATCAACCATATAAACGCCCATATATGGCACCTTAACCCTACAGGGCAACTTGAACCCATCCCACTTGCGAGAGGATTGGATGAAGGTGCAACAAGGGAAGTCCACATGCTGCATACAAACGGGCTGACCCATTTTAATCGCTTGGTACATGTTGAAGGCGATGCACCGCTTGCTGTTGAGGCGGCAGATGGTGGTGTTGCCGAAACCAAGGGTAATCCAGCCCCTTCAGTACCCACAGCGACAACTCCCCCACCAGTGGCCTGGGCAGATGTATCATATAATTTTGCCCCTACAGATGTTGGAGGAGGTGTATCCCAGGGCGGGGCCAGCTTAAGCCTTTCTCCTTATTCCACTTTAGGTGTTAGGATGGAAAATTCTGACGGCGGTTTTCGAATTTGTTACGCTGATCAATGGGCACAATGTGGCTTTAGCCCCACCATCATTGGAGGCGCTTTAAGCATCGTGGCCTACATAGTATCGCAAACAGCAAGCACCAGGTCTTTTCCACGCAAAGGTGGCATGACGCTCTTTTTCAAATAGGGTTTTTCTAATTAGAGAGCCTACCCAGGGGGCATATTTGGGGGCACGTTGAAAACAATAATCTTGAGAAACTTAGCAAATAAAATCTAAATGGGACATAATATGGACGTCGCTCCCGCCGAGTGTCTGTCGTCCTCGCTCTTTTTTTTGTCACCCTCGCGAAAGCGGGGGGCCATATAAATGCTTGGATCCCGGATCTGCGTCCGGGAAGACAAGGGGAGGTGCGGGGCGACAAAGGGAGGGCCTGTCGTCCTCGCTCTTTTTTTTGTCACCCTCGCGAAAGCGGGGGCCAATAAAAAGCCTGGGTCCCGGATCTGCGTCCGGGAAGACAAAGAGAGGGTTGCGGGAAGACAAAGAGAGGGTTGCGGGAAGACAAAAGTGGGTGTCCGGGATTGACAAAAGAAGGGTTGCGGGAAGACAAAAGGAGGGTTGCGGGAAGACAAAAGGAGGGTTGCGGGAAGACAAAAGGAGGTGTGCGGGAAGACAAAAGGAGGTGTGCGGGGCGACACTCTTTTAATTTAAAAATCTATAAGCAAAAGTAATTTTTACGCGATCGATTAAAATTTGCGTGTAAAAAATCTTTGGTTATGGTTCACAGGTGTCTTTTGAGTTGTCATGCCTTGATTTGGCGTCAATACATATGCATACTTGCGAATCTTGCGTTTAATCGCAAGCTCGGTTATATAGATGGCTGAGATGAGTGATACAAACCAGAGTGCGCAACCAAGGGCGATGCTTAGCTCAAAAGTATCCATTGAAGACCACGCCTCTAAAGCATATCCAGAGCTTAAACCAAGAGTTAACCCTATGAGGATAGCGAGGCATAAACTGCGCCAAACAACTGGGTACCAATCTTTTAAAAACAATCCAAACTTACTCATGGTAACAGAATCCTTAGGTTGATTTTTTATAGTTTTAGGATAACGAAATTTTCTTAATAAACGGTTGAATGGGGTTGAATTATTTTTTTAAATTCTTGTGAGATGAGTTTGTGTCAATTTTTCCAGGGAAAAATTAAGTTTTTTATTTACACTTGCGGGCGAAGTGTCATAGGCTCGTAATGTTAACTAAAAAAGTATGGAACCGATGTCATTTTTCTTAGATAGTGTCCTTCAGCAAACTAACTTCTCAAATTTACGAGCGTTTTATGCTTGCGCGCATTTTGGAAGCCGAAAAATTGCGGCAATAAAACTTGGTTCAGCTGAACCTACATTAAGCAACCAAATTTCGTCTTTAGAAACAGAGCTGGGCGTCTTCTTATTTGAAAGGTTGAGTTCAGGGCTCAAGCTTACGCCAGCTGGCCGGTTATTATATCAAGCGTTATCAGAGATGTTTCAGGGTTTGGCTGAAACAAACCGTAAGATTATTGCTTTGCATCAAGACAAGAAGATCAAAGTTATTAACATTGTGACAACTATTCCTTTGGGAACAATTTATCTCCCTGATATTGTTAAAGAGTTTTCTGCGCTGTATCCTTTGGTGGAAGTTCGACTCAATCTTACATCTGATATGCCTGAGTTAACCTCAGAAAATATAGATATCGTTTTGATGCCTGTGCGTTTTGATCATCCACTTTTTGAAAGCCTTCCTATCCTTGAAATGACAGGGTATTTTTATTGCTCTGAAGAGTATCTTAAAGAGAAGGGGCTCCCGAAGACACCTTCTGACCTTCAATTCCATGATTTTATACATTTAAGTTCTTCGCATATTCAGACAGAGCTTGACTTGGTTTCTAAATTTTTTAAGAAAGAAAGATTATCACCAAAGATTCGTTGCTCAGTGAATAACTCGATCCCTGCGGCTGAGCTATCTGAACGAAGCTTAGGTATTTGCCATTATGCAAAAGAGATGGTGGCAAAACAGCAACTTAAGCTAGTTCAAGTTCTGCCTGAAAGTTTTTCGACAAAAATCAATGTCTTTGCTACCGTGCATTGTACCTATCTGGATAATCCTTTAGTCACTACTCTGTTAGAAATTGTGCGTAAGCATTTAAAATAGAGTCTCTTTATTTATCTTTCGTTAGGTTTCAAAAATTTTGTTGAAAATTATGTGCTTAGTTCTCTATGTTGCTCCTGAATTATGGAGGAATTATGATATCTAGATTTTTATTATTAAGTTTAGTAGCTTTGTTTATATCAACGCATCAAACTTTTGCTGATCAAAAATGTGGTGATGGGGGTATTTGCGAAGAAATGATTGCGAATGCTAATGGAGTGGTGTCAGTAACAAATCAGCAAACTGCTCTTCCGGTAGGCCAAGAGCAGAAAATAAGCCACACTGAGATTTGTAGAGAATGGAATAACTGTTGTAACAGCTTATCTGAGGAGTTTTATTCACCATTTTCATGGATCGTATGGTTCAGCTGCATAACCCCACCGCCTATTGGTCAGTATCCTAACTACTTCCTGCATCCTAACTACTTCCAATTGATGCAGTAGTTATTACACCTTACAAGGTGGATCATCTAGGCAGCTAATATTTTTGGTTTGATATTTATATATTAGACTCAATCCAGGACTTAAGACTCGTTTTTGGGGATCCACCAGTTTGAACGGCGATTCTTTCCCCACCTTTGAAAATCATTAAGGTTGGGATAGATCTTATTCCAAAGCTGGTAGGTATTTCAGGGTTTTCATCAATATTTATTTTGACGATGGAAACCTTCCCTGAAAGCTCTTCGGATAATTCATCCAAAACGGGCGCGAGCATGCGGCAGGGGCCACACCATTCAGCCCAAAAATCAACGACTACTGGGAGGTCGGACTGTATAACGTCGGTTTCAAAAGATTCATCTGTGATATTTTTCATTGGGTTAGCCTGCTATTTTTTCTGCCTAATTCCATCATATTTGGTGTGATTTGATTTGTGAAGCTTTTTTAAGATACTACCATCAACTCTTTCACATGCGTCGTGTATCGTGGTGAGCGGTTTTGTGGCAAGGTTATCCAAGCGTTGTTGACGCCTGCAGCTAAAAATTTGAGAGTGCCCACACCAAACCTCGCATTAGTGTTATCAAGGACCTCCATAAGACGATGATTATCTTGGCGTGTTTCGAATAATGTGGCGTCATATGATTGTTCTGCTAGCAAATCAAGCAAAATGACACCTGCTTTTTGGTACGTTAGGTTCGGTTTAAAAATGCTGTTTAATGCAGTTAAACTAGCCTGAATGATTCGCCGGGTATCCGCTGTGGAAGGGGAGAGAGGAATAATGGCTGTGTTTTTATAAAAAGAATCAGGTTGTTTAAATGGGCTGGTTCTTAGATAAACCATCACAGCTCGTGCATGTTGCTTGGATTTGCGCAGCTTCTCAGCCGCTTTTGAAGCAAATGTCGCAACAGCTTCGCCAAGAGTGTGTAAAGATGTCTGGCCTTTCATGAAAGAACGGGTACAAGCAATGCTTTTAGGATCGCTAGCCTCTTCTTCAACAGGGCGACAACAAACACCATCTAGCTCAAGAATCAAGCGTCGTAATTGAACATCAAAATGATTAAATTGATGACTCATGCGGCATTGCCTCAAGTCTTCGGCTGTATAAATCCCTTTTTTACGAAGCCTTAGGGAAAGACGGTGACCAATGCCCCATATGCCTTCAACTGGGATTTGGCTCAAGAGAGGGCCTAATTGGTGTTGTCGATTGATCATAAAGATCCCCTCTGGGTGTTTTTTTGCAAACAAGCTAGTCACTTTAGCGAGTGTTTTGTTGGCCGCGATCCCGATCGAAATCGGCAGGCCTAAAACAGTCTCGATAGTGTCTTGAATGCTGATTGCATACTCCATCAAGCAGCTTTCTGGAATATGGCTAAGATCCATAAAGCTTTCATCAATGGAATAAATTTCAATGCGTGGTGAAAACTGCTTAATAAGGTGCATACAACGGTTTGACATATCCGCATACAAAGCATAATTGGAAGATAAGGTAGTCAAACCTTGCTCGTGCACAAGGTGGCGGATTTGGAAAAATGGAATGCCCATTTTGATCCCAAGTTGCTTTGCTTCCTGTGAACGAGCAACCACGCATCCATCATTATTCGAAAGGACAACAACAGGCTTGTTGTGAAGCTTCGGGTTAAAAGCCCTCTCGCAGGAGACATAGAAATTATTGCAATCGAGTAGGGCAATGGGTTTGTATGCCTCCTGGTAAGAAGAAGTGTTGTTCATGAAATCACCACAGTGTTGTTGTTAAATAGTTTTGAGAAATGTTTTTCATGATCCTGCCCTTTCAATATGAGGATTATAGCGCCACATGATTATCGTTACATAAATCAAAATAAGATGCAAGAGTGTTTTTAAGCCAAAGCATATACTCATCTGGTATGCAATGAATACATGAGAGTCTATTTAATCTGCCCATAAGATTTGCTATAAAACTTTATATCAATGGACAAGGCCGCAAGATAAGGGCCAGATTGAAGACCGCAGAAAGAACCCTCAGCTCCTCAAAAGGCTGAGGTTTTTTTTAACTATTAATGGGTATGTTATGAGCTGTTGGCTTAAGATATTTGACAAGGTTTTACATGATTGATATTGACCTCCTGAAAACGTTTATGACTGTGGTTCAGTGCAAAACATTGACTGAAGCTTCGGAAGTTATCGGTGTGGAACAGCCAACAGTAAGCCGGCGGATCAAACGACTTGAAGAACAGTTAGGAGATGTTGAATTGCTTAAAGCATATTCAACAGGATTAATTTTAACCGAAGCTGGACAGTACCTCGAGCAACATGCTTCAAATATCTACGAGAACGTTGAAAAGCTAACGGCTGATATTCGCGAAATCCAATACGGTGCTTCTGGCGAACTCCGTGTGATTGGCGAGAATTTTTGTCGAGCTTTCATTTCAGAATATGGAGGAGAATTCCATGTGCGGTATCCAACTGTTTTTTTAAATGTTAGGGCGGAGGAATCTAAAGCCCTTACTTATGCCGGGCAATTAAATGGTGCTTTTGTGGGTTTAACAGGGTTACCAATACCAAACAATTCGTTGTTTATTTGGAAAGAGCTAGGAAAAGCAGAATTTTATCCATATGCTCACAAAAGCTATATTGATAAATATGGCTTGCCTGAAACCTTCGAAGATTTAGACTGCCATAATATCTTTCGTTATGAGTGGAATAATGCTTACACAGATTATCGAGATGATGCCAAGAATAATCCGCTACTTTACCTAGGACGAAAGTGTAGTTCCCCTAGAGCGCATACAGCTATTATGGATGATACTGTTCAATGCAAACTTCTAATACAAAACGGCTTAGGAATTGGTACAATACCTAAGTATTTAGCAAGAAACACTGAGTTTATTCAATTGTTTCAAGGGCTATATGATCCAGCAATGAGCATTGGTGGGGCAGTTAATTTAGTTTATCCAGCTTATGGAAAAGATAATGCAAAAATAAGAGCCTTTCGCGACTTTATGTTGTCAACTTTGAAGAGTGACATAAGCAAAACATGGCTTCAAAATCATAGTTTCAAGTAAATGGCTTACATTGGTGGCATTATCATTTTCTTCAATCTACATAGGGCGCTTAATCATCTTTAATCCACAATTTGTACAACGCTACAGATTTTAATCCTAGATAGGCTTCCTAAATTTGGCAACTATGATTGTTTGGATTGTTACGATTCATAATTTAAATGGCGGTAAAAACTGGTTGCTATAAAATCACACTACGTTAAATTTTTTACTTGTAAAACGCCATTCATCAGGGCCCCAACTAATGCCCACTCACAGTACCGAGTGGATCACATTGGTGACCACGCCCCAGACCATAAAGTTTTGTTGATCAGAAATATGTATAGGCTGGAAGGCTTCGTTCTCAGGCATGAGAATGATTTGATTGTGTGCCTTAAGTAGCCGTTTAACGGTGAGCTCGCCATCTACTACAGCGATAACAATACGCCCAGGGTTAGGTGTAAGCGAGCGATCAACCACAAGGATATCATTTGGATGAATGCCTGCCCCTAACATAGATTCACCTTGTACACGTACCAGAAACGTAGCCGCTGGATGGCGAATGAGCATATCGTTTAAATCGATTTTTCCTTCCTCATAATCACTGGCTGGGGAGGGAAATCCTGCTGCAACACGACTTTCATAAAGGGGAACCAAAGCGTGTGTAGATGATTGATCAACGCTACTGACGGAGGCAATGCCTTCGCCATGGGGATAGGCGAGTGGATTTATGGCCAGCTCATGGTTATTATTAGTCGGGCTTCCGTAATCAGGTGAGGGATTCTTCAACAAGGCATGGACTGTTGGCAGAAGATTTTGTGGAATGCGGACTACAGTTGTCGGCTGTTTATATTTGCCTGTTCCAGGTGGGCGACCTGCACCATGCCTCGTGCCGCCATGATTATTGGGCATGCTCATTTTCCTTATGTACGGTTTAAGGTTTCAACGTTTATTATTTTTCATCAGTATCTTGAATACCGTTACACAAATCGAATGTGTGGTCAAGGGTTACTTTAAGACCGATATAATCGAATTATCGTGGGCTGGAGGGATAGTACTGAAAACGTCTTTAAAACGATTGATTAAAAAGATGCCCGGAATGGTGGCTACTAAAATTAGTGAGAAAAAACCGGTCCAACCTAAATGATCGGCCAGCCAGCCAGAGAAGAATGAAAAAACCACACGGCAAAATGAGTTGTAGGAAGAGATGAAAGCAAAGTCAGCTCCAGCGTTTCCAGGGCGACACTTTGTGCAAAGATAGGCAATCAAAGACGAGGAGAACATACCGCTGACAAAATGCTCAATAGCCATAGTAGCGGTGAGCATCATATAATTATGGCCAAGAAGAGATAGGATGATGAAAAGGCTACTAACACTTGTTAAGGATGCTATGCAAGCTCGCAAGGTTAAAAAGCTGCCAAACCTGGACATGAGAAACCCACCACTTAATGCCCCAAACATCATCATACCTGTTCCGAGCAATTTAACGATGTTGGCAATATCCACTTTCGTAAAGCCAATATGCTCAACAAAAGGAGCCATCATGACCATAACCATCGCATCGTTCATTTTATAAAGCGCAATAAATATGAACATTGCCCATGATTTAGGCTGATGGAAGAACTGTTTTGCGCTATCAATGAATGAGCGCTTATTAAATGAGGTTGTGGCCATTTTATCAATTAAAAGAGGTTCTTCGGCAAGCCAGACAGCCATAATCCCAAGGCCTACTAAAAAAGACATAATCGTATAGGCCATAGTCCAAGAGCTAAAAAAGGATGAAACATATAAAGATCCTGCTCCTGCCGTTAACATACCAATGCGATAACCAAATCCGCTCATGCCAGCGCCAAATCCAAGCTGAGTTACAGATAAAGTTTCTACCCGATAAGCTTCAACGGCTATATCCTGGATAGCAGAGGCAAATGCCACAAGAATGCTAAAACAAATGAATGGAACAAACTGTTCGACAGGATTGGTCCATCCCATAAGAATCAAGCCAATGATAACGGCTACCTGGCTACATAATATCCAGCTTCGGCGTTGACCTAAACGTTTGCCAAGCCAAGGTATCTGCCAAGTATCAACGTAGGGAGCCCATAAAAATTTGAAAGGATAAGTTGCACTAATAATAGCAAAATAACCAATCAGTGTTTTTGTAAAGCCAATTTCCGTTAACCAAACACTAAGTGTGCCCAAGATCATAACATACGGCACAGCACTTGAAATGCCGAACAACAAGAGAGTGAGTACCTTCTTATCCGCAAAGCCTTTGAGGAAGTTAAGTAGTTTTTGCTGCAGCTTCGTCGTCAGTTTCATTTCCATCAATTCGTTTATTTAATAAGCGTGGGCCAACATAAAATAACAGTATTACCGCTGGTATACCCGCTAGCGCAGATAGGCTGAAGAATTTGGACCAGCCATGATGTTCCGCGATCCAGCCAGAAGGGAGGCAAACAATAATGCGGCCAAATGAGGATAGGGATGTCATGATGGCATAATGTGTTGCGGTAGAAGATACGCTACAAACGCTGGATAAGAACGTAACGTAAGCCGCGACAGCCATACCGCTAGTGACATTTTCAATAATTGTTGATACGTAAAGCAGCGGCAAGCTGGCGCCTGTTTTAGCAAGCAAAACAAACATAAGGTTAGATACAGCTTCTAAAATACCGCATAAAATCATAATGTTAAAAAGGCCAAATCGGCTGATCAAGATCCCCGCTAGAGTCGCTCCAAAAATACTCGTCCATAGACCAACATTCTGAGCCCACGCAATTGAAGTGTCTAAAAATCCAATATCAAGCAAAAATGGATTAAACATCCCGCCAAGCAAGTTATCGCTAATTTTGTAAAGCATAATAAAGGCAATAACAGCTCCCCATTTTTGCTGATGGGAAAAATCTTTGAGAATGCTCCATATGGTGTGTCCATACCACTTTAAAGCATTTTGCTCATCAGGTTTATTTTTAAGGCTATTATGCTCATTGCTTTGTCTATTCTCCTGGCGTGGCTCAGGGCTACGAAGAATAGTTATCATCCCAACAAGAACAAGGACTGCTACAATTCTGTAGGTGAGATTCCAGTTTAAGGCAGTGGATAAAAATATAGCCCCAGAACCAGCAATCATAATGCCGATGCGATAACCGAGAACGTAGTTGGAAGCGCCAATACCATATTCAGATTTGTCTAATATTTCTACGCGGTAGGCATCCAAAACAATATCCTGGGTAGCAGATGAAAGGGCAACCAAGAAGGCGCAAAAGGCTGTAGCCAAAATGTTTTGTGATGGGTTGCAAAATGATAGGGCAAGAATACTTATAATTAAGCTAGTTTGACTCAAAAGTGCCCAGCTACGTCGTTGGCCTAACCGGTTTGTGAGGTAAGGAATATGGGTATGGTCAATGATTGGAGCCCAGAGAAAACGTAGAAAATATGGTGCTGCAATAATGGCTAAAAAACCTATTTCAGTTAAACTAACATTTGATTTTTTTAGCCAGTGGTTAAAGGTCTGGCCTGTAAGCAAAAAAGGAAGGCCCCCAGAGAAACCTAAGAAAAGCTGCGTCACAATTCTGCGGTCAGAGAATTTGCGGTAAATTTTTTTCCAACGTTCTTTCACTTTTTATACCTGTTCATAGAGTTGTTACTCATTGAGAAGAAAAACATCAAGCTTCATGATGCTGCACGCTCTTATTTGCAAAGAACCATGCTAGCCCAATAGCAGGAATGCCTAAAATAATTGTTGCAATAAAAAATTGTGTCCAGCCTAGTTTATCGACAAGATAACCCGACGAAGCTGCAAATACAGTGCGGGGGATAGCGGCAAGGGCACTCATGAGAGCAAATTGTGTGGCTGCAAATTGCACAGAACAAAGATGACACAAATAAGCTATTAAAGCAGCAGTGGAAATTCCGCTGCATAAGTTTTCTATAAGGATAGTTGAATATAAAATGGTAAGTTGGTGGCCATTAGCAAGCAAAATAAGATAAGCGGCATTCGAAACTGTTTGCAAAATGGCTCCAATGAAAAGCGCCTTTCCAATGGTTAATCTGGTGGTGATAATTCCCCCAATAAAGCCACCAGCAATAGTAGCCCAAAGGCCAAAAACTTTCGCAGCCGCTGCAATTTCACCCGGTGTGAATTGCAAATAATTGTAAAGTGGAGTTGCCATATGGCCAATCATAGCATCACTTACCTTGTAGATGAGGATAAAGATAATGACTAATAACCAATAGGGCTTACTCATAAAATTTTTAAACGGTGATGCAATTGTATCCGTAATCCATCTGCTAACGCGCGCTGCCTGATCGTGAGAGAGCAAGCTTTGTTGCTCATTTTCACTTCCAGTTAACCGAAAAGGTTCTGGCTGCGAAAGTACAGCAATCACACCCAAGGACATAACAATAGCAACTAAAGTAAAGCATGTTTGCCAGCCGTAATAACTAGCAAAAACAATCGCACCTGCCCCTGAAGCTAGCATACCAATGCGATATCCAAGGACGCCAATAGCCGCTCCGGCACCATATTGGCGGTCATTTAAAGTTTCTACGCGATAAGCGTCAATGGCGATGTCTTGAGTGGCACTAAAAGTAGATACAAGAAATATCCAAATGGCAACATGTTCAAGGTGGGTTTGTGGATCTGAAAAGGCTAAACCAAAGAAAGAAATAATCAATCCAATTTGAGCAAAAATCATCCAGCCTCTACGTTGGCCAAAAAAGCTGGTCAACAGTGGGATTCTCATATTATCAAGCAATGGAGCCCATAAGAACTTTAAAGTGTATGGAATGCCAGCTAATGCAAAAAGGCCAAGAGACGTATAATTGACGCCAACTTTTGAAAGCCAAAAAGTGAGGGTTGATGTGGTAATGGGAAGTGGAAGGCCACTAAAGAAACCTAGAAACCCGATGGCAATAATACGAGGTTCGAGGTATACCTTAGTGTCTTTAAACCACTGTTGAATCACCGCATATCTCCTCTAAGACTGCATACGTTCAGCACGCTTTCGCTCGTGCGGATCAAGGTATTTTTTCCTTAATCGAATGCTCTTGGGGGTAATCTCAACAAGCTCGTCATCTTCAATATAAGTAATGGCTTGTTCCAATGTCATAATTCTTGGAGGCGTTAAACGCACGGCTTCGTCTTTGCCAGCGGCTCGAATGTTGGTAAGTTGCTTACCTTTTAATGGGTTAACTTCCAAATCGCTACCTCTTGCATTTTCACCAATGATCATCCCTTGGTAAACTTGCGTGCTTGGGTGTATAAAAAGTGTGCCACGTTCTTCAAGGTTCCACAAGGCATAAGCAACGGCAACACCATCACTATTTGAAATAAGGCTGCCATTTCGGCGCCCTTCAATAGTCCCTTTAAATGGAGCGTAACCATGGAATAAGCGACTCATGATGCCCGTACCACGGGTATCTGTTAGAAACTCGCTCTGATAACCGAGCAATCCTCGAGAAGGGATTTTAAATGTTAAGCGTTGTTTTCCACCAGCAGAAGGGCGCATGTCAGTCATCTCACCCTTTCTCATGCTCATTTTTTCAACGACAATCCCTGAAAAATCTTCATCTACATCCACCATGACCTCTTCAATGGGCTCATGGCGTTCTGAATTGATATCTTGGAATAATACTCTTGGTCGGCTAATGGAAAGCTCATAGCCTTCGCGGCGCATTGTTTCGATCAAAACACCTAACTGCAATTCTCCACGACCCGCAACTTCAAAAGCATCTTTATCTGGTGTTTCGCGAATGATGATTGAGATGTTTCCTTCTGCTTCGCGCTCCAAGCGATCTTTGATCATTCGTGAGGTGACTTTTGTTCCCTCACGCCCAGCAAGTGGCGAATCGTTCACGGAGAAGGTCATAGCCAATGTTGGTGGATCAATAGGTTGTGCTGGAAGAGGGGCAAGTGTCGATTGATTTTCAACAACGGTATCGGATACTGTTGTTTTTTCCAGCCCAGCAACAGCAATAATATCACCAGCCTCAGCTTTTTCAATCGCAACCCGCTCTAAGCCTCTAAAGGCTAAGATTTTAGTGATACGGCCCATCTCACGTGTCTGCCCATCGTGGGTCATTGCTTTTACTGCAATATTAGGTTTAAGCACACCGCTGTGAACGCGGCCTGTTAGAACTCGACCAAGATATGGGTCATATTCAAGCGTTGTGACCAACATTGAAAATGGCGCTGTCGCGTCAGCAACAGGTGAGGGGATATGAGAAACAATAGTATCAAAAAGATCCTTTAAATCTTGCTTTTTCTGGTCAAGATCTTTGGTTGCCCAGCCATTTCGACCTGAAGCATAGATAATTGGGAAATCTAACTGTTCTTCCGTTGCCTCTAGTGACAAGAAAAGATCAAAAACTTCGTCGAGTACTTCATTAGGCCGAGCATCTGGACGATCAACTTTGTTGACAACGACAATAGGTTTTAAACCTAGCTTAAGAGCTTTGGCTGTTACAAATTTTGTTTGTGGCATGGGGCCTTCAGCCGCATCAACCAAAATGACAACACCATCAACCATACTTAAAATACGCTCAACTTCTCCACCAAAGTCAGCGTGGCCAGGTGTGTCAACAATATTTAAACGAAAATCGCCCCATGAAACGGATGTGCATTTGGCTAGGATCGTGATTCCTCGTTCTTTTTCAAGATCGTTTGAATCCATAGCTCGCTCTGCAACAGCTTGATTCGTACGAAATGTCCCAGCCTGCTTGAGGAGAGCGTCAACGAGGGTGGTTTTTCCGTGGTCGACGTGGGCAATAATGGCTAGATTACGAAACGCTTCCATAGTCTTCCTTCTTGTTTTCACATTTTCTACATGGCTGGAGGAAACAAGTCCAGAAAAATTCTCCATTTATAATGGAATTTTTTATGAATCTTGAAAAGAAGGTTGATTTTAAGTTTTAAGCAGACTCTAGTTCTTCGCTGACTCGATCAAGGGCTTCCTTAACAAGCGGAAGTGTAGGGTCTTTTTTTTGTCGCAAGCATAGGTGTCTTAAATGGTTAACAAATCTTTTTATTGCAGAATAGCTTCGTTCAATCCGATTAATGATATATGGGATCATGTCTTTAGAAAGAGGTAAGTGTTGATCCATACATTGTTTAATCAGCAAAAGACGCAAGGTATCCTCTTGCGGTGATGAAATTTCAATAGCAACAATCCCTTTGAGTCTGGATAATAAATCTGGCAATTCGATATCTAACGCTTGAGGTGGGCATTCCATGGTAATCAAAAGAGGAATTTTTCTTTCACGGCAAAGGTTTAATGTGTGCAAAAAAGCTGTTTGATTTTTGATCAAATGTGCATCGTCAATAACCAGCGCTTTAGCTCCATCGACAATTTCTGAGGGGTTAAGGGTTGAAAATGTAGGGCTAGACAAAAATTTTCCACCCACATGAGATTGCCAAATATGAGTTAAGTGGGTCTTCCCACAGGCTCTTGGCCCCCATATGATTAAGGCCTGGTTTGGCCACTCATGCCAATTCAAAACAAACTTTATAGCATCTTCGTTACATCTACTAGTGAAGAAATCCTCTTCGGTTAACCCTTCATGGTATTCTAAATCCAGAGGAATCTGCTTCATTATCAAGCCCGATTATAAAACATTAAGCGTTTTTAAGAGTGCCAGAGGCATTATTTTTTAAAGCATGGCGAATTAAAACACCAATAATAGAGGCCGTAGGTATGGCTATTAGTACGCCCACAATTCCTTTAAGGTGGCCTCCGGCTAAAACAGCAAAGATAATCCACACGGGGTGAATGTTAATCCGGTTGCCTACTAAACGTGGGGTTAACACTATGCTTTCCAGTCCAACGCCAGCTGCGAAAATAACCATTAGCTTGATCAGGTCCATGGTTACTCCTTGCGTGGTAACAGCAACCGTGAAAGCCGCAATGATGCCAATAACATAACCAACATATGGAATGCATGTGAGTAGGCCAGTCCCAATGCCAATGAGTAATGCATATTCGAGTCGAATCAGGCTTAGGGCGAGGCTATAATAGGTGGCAAGGATCACGCAAATTAGCGCCTGACCACGCGCATATCCCGCCATTGTTTTATCGATGTCATGAGCAATTTTAAGCGCTTGATCTTTATAGCCAGTCGGTACGAGATTATAAACGCTTTTAAGCATTTTATCCCAATCCTTCAGCATATAAAAACATACAACAGGGGTAATAATGATCAAGGCGAGTAAGTTTGCTAAAGCAAGGCTGCTTCCTAAAATGTTGCCAACAATTTTAGCTGTGAAAAACATGGCATCGCCAAAATAGGTGCCTACCATATCTTTTAATTTTTCTAAGTCGGCTGGGGCAAGTGTATCTGCTAGATTTTGAAATATGGGGGTTAGTACTTCTATAAGCCGTTTAGCTAGGACTGGAGTTTTTTTAGCGAATGATAAAATCTCAAGCTGAATAATTGGGGCAATCCAAATTATGAGCAACGCCAAAAAGGTTAAAATAAGCACAACAATAATGATGGATGCTGTCGGTCGAGAGATGGAATATTTCCCAAGCTTTTTGGCTAACGGGTTAAAGGCATAAGCCAAAATCCCAGCAATAATAAAGGGTGCCAAAATACCTTGTAGAAAATAGACGAAACCGATTATTAAAGCGGTAAACGCCAGGGTTTTTAGAGAAAATGGAATGCTCATGGACTAGCCTGGGATGGGGAACTGCGAAGTGCTAGAGCAATCTGAAAATAGGCAACAGTTGACAAAAAAAGTGTCAATGCAACAATGATATAAAAGCTTTCTTCTAGAATACTTAACGAGAAAATGTTGCTTAAACGGCAAAGAATAAGTGAGGCCAACACTAACTCCGCACAGGTGTTAATTTTGCTCATCAGGGCGGGACTCATTCTACGCAAAGACCCCTTATGCATAAAATAGGCTACACCCAGCATGATCAACACATCTCGTGTGATAATCGCAATGGCTAAAGCTATCGGTAATTGTTGGCTGAAGGCAAAGTAAGCAAAGACAGTCATAAGCAACAATTTGTCTGCCAATGGATCCAAAATAGCGCCCAGCTTGGAGCGAATACTGAGTGTGCGTGCAATAAGACCATCTAAGCCATCGCTTATTGCCGCGGCAAAAAAACTGATGGTGGCAAAAAGGAAATATCCTTTAAGCAACCCGTAGGCAATAAATGGCACAATCAGAATCCGTAAGGTTGTGATAACATTTGCAAAAGTGTAAATACGCGTAGAAGGTTTAGTAAGGCCACGCGGCCATGGGATGACTTTAGCCTCGTTTTGTATTTGTCTGGCTTCAAACTCTGCCTTTTGTCGATTCAAGTTATTTGCCATTGCTCGCTACTTATTACTCGGTTGCTGCCCCTGATCGCAATTCAAATCTATTTTGCTCAGAAATTTCCTTAATGATCAAGCCTAAGTATTGCAAATTTCTTTGAAAATTTTCGAAGCTGCTGTTTAGGTGTATATCTATCACTATATAACTGGCCGCCATTTCATTAATCATAATTTTTGAAATTTCGCTTAAAGATAGGAGGTCTTTTTTAATCTTAAGCCAGCTAGCGTAACCACTAATGGGAACAGAGACTTGTAAAACTGTTGGTGTTTGTCCCGTATTGTGTAGCATTTCTTCCACATTGCAGGATTGTATAGCCTGACCAGCTGCTTCAGCAATGAAAGTTGCAAACTCAATAGGAGAAACTTTTCCAGCTCCAGGAACTTCTTTAATAGGGCAACGTTTGAATGATTCTGATGATATCTTATAAGATTCGATAGCGGTCAGAGGATTTGGGTCATTTTGTACATTTGATTTGATAAGCAGCAAAACCGCTTGTGTGGATTCATAATGCTCCATAATTTTTTGAAAAGTTTCATATGTCATATTGCCCAACTCAATGGCTGGTAATTTAATCTGATCGTTTAAATCCCCTAGAGGGACGACATAAGAGTTTTGATTATTTAAGTTTTGCGCAATAAGTGATTGCAGCTCAGTATTGTCTGACCAAGGAGTTATCCTTGTATCAGCATGATTTGCTGGCACAATAAACAGCAATGTTTTGGAAGATTGAGGTTCGCCTAATTTTTGCGCCCCTTCATTCGCGTCTGCTGCTGCAACAGCGGCTTGTGCGGCGAAAGATACATTATCTAAAGGCTTATTCTTAAGTGGGATGGCATTTTGCTCTAGGAATGACAGAACACAGGATCGATTGAAATTTTGTTGGATTTTGGCAATATAACGAATACCAGATGTTTTTTCACTCAGAATATCCATTCCAGCGTAACATCTTGATGAGACATCATCGAGTTTTTCAGGGGATTTAAGAACTTCAGGGGCGACTCTTGAAAAAAACCGTTCAGTTGCAATTTTTTCCGCTTGAGCGGTGGCTTGTTCTTTAGCTGCCACCGCATCTTGAGCTTCATGATCCACATGAACAATCTCATACCACTGGCCTTGCGCTACATTAGTTTGAAGAGCAAGGAAAAATAAAGAGACTAAAAGCGCTGTCCTAACTTTATTTTTAAGGGGCAAATTGCGAGTCCTATTGTTTAGATCAGTTAATTGATATTAGCCGACAATGTCCATTTTTGCGAAGAAAAACTCGATTTCTGTTTTGGCATTTTCCAAAGAGTCAGAACCGTGGACAGAATTACACTCAATAGATTCACCAAAGAGCTTGCGAACTGTTCCAGCATCTGCATTGGCAGGGTTAGTTGCGCCCATGATTTGCCTATTTTGTGCCACAGCATTTTCGCCCTCAAGTACTTGAACCACAACTGGGCCAGAAATCATAAAGTTGCAAAGATCATCAAAAAATGAACGCTCAGCATGAACCTCATAAAATTTCTCCGCCATTTCTTTTGTAAGCCGAATGCGTCGCTGCGCTACAATTTTCAGGCCTGCATCTTCAAATAATGCGTTGATCTTACCTGTAAGGTTACGCCTAGTTGCGTCCGGTTTAATGATGGAAAGTGTTTGTTCTACTGGCATTTTATTAGTCCTATTTTACTACTAAATTATTTCTTGATTTTTATAAAATGAAGATTGGTAATGCGCAATCACTTTTTTAGGGCTGATAAGGCAGTTAATCAAAGCCATCTTGCTTTATCCATTCGCCTATTTTGGATTGGCACCATAGTGTTTTTTCTAAATCAGGATAACGAAGCCAAAGCGTACGAGATCCTTCAGTTTGATCTGGGATATTAGAATTAAAAACCACTACCACTCGTTTAAATTCGAGGGTGTCTAGATCGCCTGAATGAGGCATGCCGGCCAGAACAACCACTTCAGATTTGTTGGGGTTTTCAAATTTATCTGTTAGCCAGATAGGTTGCAGCATTGGGTCAATAGCATCTTTGCTTGAACCGTGAGGAGTAAACGAACCAGAACCCAAGGTCCAAAGAGAAGCATTAAAAGCGTCAACTTTCTCTTCGTTTTCCAATACAACAACCGCTCGCATTCCATTGCTCAGAATTTTAGGTAAAAGCTTCGAAAGTGCTTGATCTAGCGTGCCAACGCTGAGCTTATAAAAACTTAGGTTCAACTTTTGCCCTCAAAGTTTTTTTGGATATAGTCATTTAAAAGTCGGACCCCAAATCCACTGGCTCCCTTGCCGGAAAGTGATTTGTCCTTCTTGGTCGATGCTGTTCCTGCAATATCAAGATGAGCCCAAGGTACATCATTAACAAAGCGTTGCAGGAATTGCGCGGCAGTTGAACTGCCTGCTAGGCCACCTGTGCCTATGTTTCTGATGTCAGCGATATCAGACTCAATGTCTTTATCAAACGCTTCAGAAAGTGGCATACGCCACAATGGCTCATCTGTGGCTTGGCCAGCTTCAATGAGTTTTTGTGATAGATCATCATTATTGGAAAAAAGGCCTGCAAATTCATGCCCCAACGCAACAAGTATTGCCCCCGTTAGTGTTGCCAAATTTATCATCACTTTTGGCTTGAACCGATTTTGTGTGTACCAAAGTGCATCAGCCAAAACAAGGCGCCCTTCAGCATCTGTGTTTAAAATTTCAACAGTTGTTCCAGACATGGCTTTTACAACATCTCCTGGCCTTTGAGCTGAGCCGGATGGCATGTTTTCAACCAGGCCCGCTACGCCAACAACATTCACTTGGGCTTTGCGGCTTGCCAGAGCCTGCAGTAAGCCGGCAACAACTCCAGCACCTGCCATATCCATCTTCATTTCATCCATGTTGGCTGAAGGTTTGAGGGAGATACCGCCGGTGTCAAATGTAACACCCTTGCCAACAATGGCTACTGGTGGTTGATCTTTCTTTCCACCATCCCAGGTTAAGATGAGGAGCTTTGAATCCTTAACGCTGCCTTGGCCAACTCCCAGCAAAGCATTCATCCCAAGTTTGGCCATATCTTTTTCTTCCAAAACCTCAATTTTGACGCCAAGTTTTTTCAGATCTTGAACACGATCAACAAAAGTTTCAGGATAGATAATATTGCAAGGTTCACTGACAAGTTCGCGGGTGAGAAATACACCATCAGCCACAGCTTTAAGCTCCTCAAACGCGACTTCAGCTTTATCAGGAGATGGTGTAACAAAAGTGATGGTCTTGGGCAGTTTTGGTGCATCATCTTTGGGTTTTTTATATTTATCGAATGCCCAGCTTTTCAAAAGTAGGCCATAAGCCAGATTCGCAGCGATCTGTGCATCCGTGAGCGAGTCAGCCTTTAGATTATCCATAATGATACAAACATCATCCCCACTTATAGTTTTGATGTAAGAAGCAATAGACCCACCAAGTGCGACAATTTTAGCTGCTGTGAATTTACTGATATCTCCATATCCAACCATTCCTACAAGGGTAGGAGACTTTTTATTTGGAACGGTGGCTTCAGCATATTTGCCACTTTTACCAGTAAAACTTTTTGATTTAAGTGCCTGTGTTATAAAGGAGAACTCTTCAGAATTTGTGGCAGCAAGAGTGCTTGAGATGGATAGATCTTCGCCGCAACCGCTGATGACACGAACATTCAAATTTGGTTCTTTTTTAAAAACGATCTTCATATACCCACCTTGTAAATTTACATTAACCATTCATTACACATATTACTCGTCCACTCTCGAAAGAGCAAGCAACCAGATAAATACTTGGTGTTAGCGTATTTTATGTGATAAGGAAAATCTTATGAGAGAGATAATCAGTTGTTGAATTTTCTCCTCATACAATAAAAGCACCTCAAGTTTCGGAGATACAAACGGTGACACAGAAAGTTTTTGATCTCATAGTTATTGGTGGGGGCCCGGGTGGATATGTTGCTGCCATTAAAGCTTCCCAGTTAGGTCTCAATGTTGCATTGATTGAAAAACAGCATTTGGGTGGAATATGTCTTAATTGGGGCTGCATTCCCACTAAGGCTTTATTGCGCGTTAGCGAAATCTACAGGACACTTGGCCATTTGCAAGATTTTGGCTTAAGCGTTGAAAAACCAACATTTGATTTGAAAAAGATTGTTGCCCGATCACGCCAAGTTGCTGACCAACTTTCAAAAGGTATTAGTCATCTTTTAAAGAAAAATAAAGTCACCCTTATCGAAGGGACGGCTAAAATTGGTACTTTACTTGCTGGTGTGCGGTCAATTGAGGTCATTGGAAAGTCTGGCGAAAAATCATCTGTTCAAGCCAAAAACGCCATTTTAGCAACGGGTGCACGCCCAAGGCAGCTGCCAGGACTTGAGGCCGATGGCAAGTTTGTCTGGACATCCAAAGAAGCTATGATTCCCGAAGATTTGCCTAAGAAGCTGCTTGTCATTGGATCAGGCGCTATTGGAATTGAGTTCGCCAGTTTTTACAGTGCTTTTGGCGTTGAGACTATTGTTGTTGAGCTTCAAGATCGAATCTTGCCAAATGAGGATGCAGAAATTTCCGCTTTAGCTATCAAAAGCTTTGAGAAGCAGGGTATTCAGTTTATGACCAAATCTTCTGTCATAAAGTTGAACAAGCAAAGCAATCAAGTTGAAGTTATTATCAAAACAGCAGATGGTGAGAAAAAGATCATGGTTGATCGCATCATCAGTGCTGTTGGCATTATTGGAAATACGGAAGATTTAGGGCTAGAAAACACAAAAGTTAAGGTTGACCGTGGGCATATCACTACGCGTGAATTCGGGCAAACCAATGAGCCTGGGCTTTTTGCTATTGGCGATGTAACAGCTGGCCCATGGTTAGCTCACAAAGCAAGCCACGAAGGTGTTCATTGTGCTGAATTTATTGCTGGGAAAAAACCAGCTCATGGCATGAAAACAAGCAATATACCAGGATGTACTTATAGTTTTCCTCAAATTGCTAGTGTGGGGTTGACAGAAAAGCAGGCACTCGATGCGGGCCATAAGGTTAAAGTAGGGCGCTTCCCATTCTTAGCTAATGGAAAAGCTATTGCTCTAGGTGAGCCTGAAGGATTGGTAAAAACAATTTTTGACGAGAAGACTGGAGAGTTACTTGGTGCGCACATGATTGGTGCAGAAGTAACCGAAATGATCCAGGGGTACTGTATTGCTAAAACAATGGAAGCAACTGAAGTTGATCTGATGTGCACCATCTTTCCGCATCCAACGCTTTCAGAAATGATGCATGAGTCTGTTTTGGATGCTTATGGCAAGGCCATTCATTTTTAGGAGTTGACTATGACAACATCGCCTATTGCTGAAAAGAAACTTAGTAAGCCAGAGTGGATCCGGGTAAAAGCGCCTGTTTCCAAGGAGTACCAAGAGACTAAAGACCTCATGCGTCGACTTAAACTAAACACCGTTTGCGAGGAAGCCGCATGCCCTAATATCGGAGAGTGTTGGGCAAAAAAGCATGCTACGGTGATGATTTTAGGCAGTGTTTGCACACGTGCATGTCGCTTTTGCAATGTTGAAACAGGTATGCCAGATAAGCTTGACCCTCACGAGCCAGAGCATGTGGCCGAGGCTGTTCAAGCAATGGGATTGAATCATGTGGTCATCACCTCCGTTGACCGCGATGACTTAGACGATGGCGGGGCTCAACACTTTTCTCGCGTGATCAAAGCGATTCGAGCAACATCGCCCAAAACGACTATTGAAGTTTTAACACCTGACTTCTTAAGGAAAGAAGGCGCAATAGAAGTCGTTGTTGAAGCCAAACCAGATGTTTACAATCATAACCTTGAAACAGTTGCTAGGCTTTACCCATCGGTGCGTCCAGGCGCTCGCTATTTTCATTCACTTTCACTGTTAAAAAAAGTAAAAGAGCTTGATCCAAGTATTTTTACCAAGTCAGGTGTTATGGTTGGGCTAGGGGAGACAAAGTCAGAAATTTTCCAATTGATGGACGATTTGCGGTCAGCAGAAGTCGATTTTATGACCATTGGTCAATATCTACAACCTACCCAAAAACATCATGAGGTGATGCGGTTTGTTCCTCCTGAGGAGTTTGCTGAATATGCATCTATGGCTCGTGGAAAAGGGTTTTTGTTGGTTTCATCATCTCCACTGACACGTTCCTCATATCATGCAGGGGCTGATTTTCAGCGACTTCAAGAAGCGCGGCAAAAAGCCTTAGCTCAAAGTCTCTAAAATGCCTAGGCACCGCGAGGTAAAACGTCTTTCTATTACTAGCGATAAACTGTATGATCTTGTCTCAGATGTGAGATCTTACCCTGAGTTTTTGCCATGGTGTGTTGGGGCTGTTGTTCATTCTCAAACCGAAGAATGTATCATAGCTGATTTAAAAATTGGCTATAAATTTTTTCAAGAAGGCTTCACATCAGAAGTAAAGTTAACACCAAAATCACGCATTGATGTTCGCTATACAGACGGACCATTTAAATATCTTGAAAATCACTGGATTTTTAGACCCACTGAAGATGGCGGGACTGAGATAGAGTTTTATGTCGACTTTGAATTTAAGTCTTTTTTTATGCAGAATTTGATCGAGCTGCTTTTTACAGAGGCCGTCCATAAAATGGTTGTTGCATTCGAAAAGCGGGCGGAGGAAGTTTATATTAAGTAGTTAGCAAAACAGTGTTTCTTGAATGATGTCGAGGAGCTAATGTTCTTAATGACCTAACGCGGTTAAAGCCAACGCAGCTTTTGATCGAATAGGCAAACCTAGCTCATCACGAACAAAGCGTGAAGCCATAAGCAATTTTTCCACATCAATGCCTGTTTCAATCCCCATACCGTTGAGCATATATACCACATCTTCGGTTGCCACATTGCCAGAAGAGCCAGGAGCGTAAGGGCACCCGCCAAGACCTGCTATGGAGCTATCAATGATTTTGACGCCCAGCTCAATAGCTGTTAAAATATTCACCAAAGCCTGCCCATAGGTATCATGGAAATGAACAGCGGTTTGATGCAAGGGAAGGGTGGATTGAAGGGCTGAAAGCAACTGTTTCACTTGTGCTGGTGTGCCCACGCCGATGGTATCACCCAGTGAAATTTCATCGCATCCCAAATCCAAGAGAGCTTCTGCAACAGGTACAACTTGCGAAGGCGATGTCGGCCCTTGATAAGGGCAGCCTATGACGCATGAAATATACCCGCGTACACTGATGCCTGTTGTTTTGGCCTGAGCCATAAGAGGAGCAAATCGATCCAAACTTTCTTGGATGGTACCATTAATGTTTTTAAGGGTGAATGCATCGGAAGCTGCTGTGAACACGGCTATGTGCGTTGCGCCAGATTCGAGCGCGGCATCCAGACCTTTTTGATTGGCAACAAGGACAGAGCCTTTTGACATGATTTTTCTGCCTGCCGTTAAACCTTTAAGATGATTGATAACATCAGATGTCGAGGCCATTTGGGGGACAGAACGAGGCGATACAAAGCTTCCCAACTCAATGCGACTTAACTTGGCCTGATGCAACTTCTCAATGAGTAAGGCTTTTAGGTCTGCAGGGACAATGGTCGATTCAGCTTGAAGGCCATCGCGAGGACCAACTTCAACAATTTGGACATCGCTCGTCATGCATCTATACCTTCCATATCAACAAGGATTTCTCCTTCTTTAACTAACTGCCCTTCTTGAACAAAAATTTGTTTAATAATGCAGGGCTTCCTGGCTTTTAATGTATGCTCCATTTTCATGGCTTCAACCGTAACCACGGGGTCACCGGCATTAAGTGATTGGCCTTCAGCCGCCCACAATTTTATGATTTTCCCTGGCAAAGGAGCCGCACACGATAAGTCTGCGTGCAACGATGCATAATCTTTTTTCTCAAGAGTAGGGAGGATATGAATATCGAGGTTCAGCCCGAGCAGATTTACCCAAATGGTTTTTTTGCTCTTGCAATAAGAAATATGTATGGGCTCTTGGTTATAAACGGCATGAAACGAATTGCCCTTAAGGCATGCATGCTTGAGAGTTATGGTCGGAAAGCCAGCTTGCTCAATATGGATTTCTCCTTTTTCCCATGTCACAATGCCAGAATAATGATTCCCCATAAGTTTTATGTTTGACGGCATTTTCCGAACAAAGTTTAGGCTAAAAAAGGATGGTGTAGAAAATGGGGAAGAACACGCCATTTGCCCTGTATCAGGCAAATGGGCCAGCACTAGAGCCAATGCAATATGTAAAGGGGAGTGGCTTAACCCCTGGAGTATGAGTTCCATGTTCTGGTTTAAAAAGTGCGTATGGAATAACCCAGCTTTAACTTCTGGATGCTTCAAAAGTTCGACTAAAAAGGGTTGGTTAGTTTTAACTCCCCATATCTTGGACTCTCTTAGTGATTTTTTAACAGTCAGGATAGCTGCCGCGCGCGTATCACCGTAGGCGATGAATTTAGCCAACATTGGATCATAATGGACTAAAACATTGCTGCCAGCGAGTACGCCAGAATCAATCCTAAGTGAAGATATTTGAGGAAGTTTAAACTCAAATATGTTGCCTGTTGAAGGCAAGAATTCATTGAACGGATCTTCGGCATAAAGCCGTGCTTCAATAGCATGGCCATTAACTTTAATATCTGATTGCGTAAGGCCAAGCGGCTCACCCATGGCAACCTTAAGCTGCAATTGAACCAAATCAAGGCCAGTGACCATTTCAGTCACAGGATGCTCTACTTGTAGCCGGGTATTCATTTCCATGAAATAGAAGTTATCTTGATCATCAAGCAAAAACTCCACTGTGCCCGCACCAACATACCCAACACTTTTAGCAAGGTTTACAGCCTTTGAAAGAATATTTTGCCGAACTGTTTCAGGAATATTAACAACAGGCGCTTCTTCAATTACTTTTTGATGACGCCTTTGGATACTGCAATCTCTATCAAAGATATGAATGGTGTTGCCATGCATGTCGCCAAAAACTTGAACTTCAATATGCCGAGCCACTGGGATGTACTTTTCCAGCATGATTTCAGCATTGCCAAAGGCAGATAAAGCTTCGCGCTGGCATGATTCCAACGCACTCAAAAATTCTTCAGCATTCGTAACAATTCTCATGCCTTTTCCGCCACCACCCATTGTGGCTTTGATCATGAGAGGAAACCCAACTTCACCGGCTTGTTTTTTCAGCCAATCGCTTTCTTGGCGACTACCCGTATACCCAGGGATAAGCGGCAATCCTTCATTTTGAGCTGCTTCTTTAGCAAGAATTTTAGATCCCATTAGGCGAATCACATCTGCGGATGGTCCTACAAATTGTATGCCAGAGCGTATACATGCTTGTGCGAAGTCAGGATTTTCCGACAAAAAACCATAGCCTGGGTGGATCGCATCGGAATCAGAGGCTTTTGCAACAGAGATAACCTTCTGAATATGAAGGTAGGTTTCTTGTGCCGTTTGGCCTGCTATTTCAAATGCAAAAGTTGCTTGTGAAACATGAGGTGAATTGGCATCTTGGGCCGAATAAATGGCAACCGTTTCGATCCCCAGTGCATGAGCCGTACGGATAATGCGACAGGCTATTTCTCCGCGATTTGCTATCAGCAGTCGTTTCACTTAAATGCTCCTCAAAACGAATTCTCGCGCCATGGGGGGAGTTTTTTATCTATAAAAGCTGATAAGCCTGTTTGAGCTTCGGGTGATGTCCGAATTCTGGCAATCTCATCGGCTGTCCATTCTATAAGCTGGGCATTCACAGGTTTCAACGCAACATTTTCGATCAAAGATTTAGCAAGTTTTTGAGCCTGAGGGGCTCCGTCGAGGATAGAGCGAGCAAGGTGCTGAGTGAAGCCTTCTAATTCACCTAAAGATACTGTTTCATGAACAAGGCCAATGCGTTGAGCTTCCATTACGCCAAATCTTTCAGCTGTAAGAAAATATCGCCGTGCGTGTCTTGGGCCAATGGCAGCAAGGACATAAGGTGAAATAATGGCGGGGATCAAACCTAATCGCACTTCAGACAGGCAAAACACCGAATTATCTGCAGCAATTGCTATATCGGCGGCGGCAACAAGACCTAACCCTCCACCAAACACTGGGCCGTGCACAGACGCTATGGTTGGGATAGGCAAACTGTATATTGTGTTCATGAGAGCTGCCAGCTTCATGGCATCCATTTTATTTTGCTCATAAGATGCCTGGCCAGAAAGTCGCATTTCGCCAATATCAGCACCGGCACAAAATGATTTGCCCTTGGCATTTAAAATGACAGCACGGATTGTAGTGTCATTTTTTATAGAATCAAAGTGAGCCTGAAGTTGATCGATCATTGCTTCATTTAAGGCATTCTGTGACCCAACCCTATTGAGAGTGATTACAGCGACTTGAGCTGGTGTAAGAGTAAATTCGGCGATAACAGTCATATGTTACATCCTCAATACATTAAATTTAGTGTCAACCATAGGGGTGCATAATGATGCTTGTAAGCTTAAAGCTAGGACCAGTCGTGTATCAAGGGGGTCAATGATACCATCGTCCCAAAGGCGCGCACTTGAGTAGTAGGGATGCCCTTCACGTTCATATTTGCTGCGAACTTCATTTTGGAATGATTGAGCGTCTTCAGGTGAAATTTTTTTGCCTTTTGCTTCCATGCTAGCCTGCTTGATTTGAGATAAAACAACAGACGCCTGTTCGCCGCCCATCACGGAAATTCTTGCATTTGGCCACATCCATAAAAACCGAGCGCCATAGGCGCGTCCACACATGGCATAGTTTCCAGCCCCAAAACTTCCTCCGATGATTAATGTAATCTTAGGAACATTTGCGCAGGCAACCGCAGCAACAAGTTTTGCTCCATCTTTGGCAATGCCGCTTGCTTCATATTTTTGGCCAACCATAAATCCGGTAATATTTTGCAGAAAAATAAGAGGGATTTTCCTTTGGCAACAGAGCTCTATGAAGTGCGCCCCTTTAAGAGCTGCTTCAGAAAACAAGATGCCATTATTGGCAATAATGCCAACTTTATAACCATAAATTGTCGCAAACCCACAAACCAGAGTTGTGCCATATCTTTCCTTAAACTCTTGAAACTCGCTTCCATCTACAATTCGAGCAATAACCTCTCGAACATCATAAGGTGTTTTCAAATCGTTAGGGATTACGTGATAAAGCTCTTCAATAGGATACAGCGGCTCAGCAAAATCCGCAACAGGTGGCAACGCGCATGTGGTTTCCGGGAATGTGCGTGCAATATTGCGAGCAATCTCAATGGCATGCTCATCATCCGCGGCCATATGATCTGCCACGCCAGATAGGCGTGTGTGGAGATCAGCTCCACCTAAAGCTTCCGCATCGACAACTTCACCAGTGGCGGCTTTGACAAGAGGTGGGCCGGCCAAAAAAATTGTCCCTTGATTTTGAACAATAATAGCTTCATCGCACATAGCCGGAACATAAGCTCCACCAGCAGTGCATGACCCCATTACGATAGCCAGTTGAGGGATGCCTTTGGCAGACATTCGAGCTTGATTATAGAAAATTCGCCCAAAGTGCTCTTTGTCAGGAAAAACATCTGATTGGTGTGGTAAGTTCGCGCCACCAGAATCTACCATGTAAATGCAAGGAAGGTTGTTTTCATCCGCAATTGCTTGAGCTCTTAGATGTTTTTTAACGGTCAATGGAAAATAGGATCCACCTTTGACTGTTGCATCATTTCCTGCAATCATGCAAAGGCGCCCTTGAACTTGGCCGATACCAGCAACAATGCCAGCACTAGCAACTGAATCTTCATAACATTCGTAAGCGGCAAATTGGCCAATTTCCAGAAAAGGTGTGCCTGGGTCGATTAAACTGTGGATACGGTCTTTGACCAAAAGCTTGCCACGGGCTTGATGCTTTTGCGTCGCATCTTGGCCGCCACCACCAGCTATAGCTTGCACTTTAGCTCGCAGATCCTCGGATGCAGCCTTTAAGGCTGAGGATTTCATGGTCTCAATTGTTTGATAGGCACTTTTTAAGATAGCCACCGTCATCTCCCTTGATAGGATTACATTAATCCAGATTTCTTAAGCTGGCTAGCCCTGACATTCCAATGTTTAGTTTCATTAAGTGGATAAAATAATGCCTGCGGCAATTTAACCATTTGCACATAAACCGCCTATGTCATATAACCTTATGCAATCAAGGAGAAGATGGTATGACCACAGAAATTTTGTCGCGCGTACAGTTTGCTTTTACTGTCTCGTTTCATATACTTTTTCCCGCGTTGACCATTGGTCTTGCTGGCTTCCTGGCTTTTTTTGAAGCCATGTGGCTGAAGACTAAGGATGACGTTTATCTCTCACTTTACAAATTCTGGTCCAAGATTTTTGCTCTTGGGTTTGGAACGGGGGTGGTTACGGGACTGGTATTATCTTTTGAAATTGGTGCAAACTTCAATGGATTTGCGACTAAAACAGGCAATGTTTTGGGCCCATTATTAGCTTATGAAGTTTTATCTGCCTTTTTCTTAGAAGCAGGCTTTCTTGGTATTATGTTATTTGGACTTAATCGTGTGGGTAAGAAGCTTCATTTTACCTCAACGGCCCTTGTTGCTGCTGGCACGGCCATGAGTGCCTTTTGGATTATTGCCGTCATATCCTGGATGCAATCACCGTCTGGCTATTTATTAAAAGACGGTGTGTTTTTTGTTGGGAATTGGATAGATATTATTTTTAACCCGACATTCTTCTATCGGTTTGTGCATGTGGTTCTTGGTTCTTATTTGACAGCAGGATTCGTCATTTTGGGAGTCTGTGCTTATTTTTATCTTCAAAAGAAGCATCTTGAGTTTGCAAAAACAGGTTTTAAGAATGCCATCATTGCCCTTGCAATTCTGGCGCCACTGCAAATTTTTATTGGGGACCTGCATGGACTTGCTGCATTTGAGCAGCAACCGTTAAAGGTAGCTGCTATGGAAGGCCGTTGGGATACTATGGCTGGTGCGCCGTTTACAATATTTGCCATTCCTGATGCAAAAGCTGAGAAAAACAATTTTGAGATAAATTTACCAAAAATGGGTAGCCTTATTTTAACGCATGAAATGGATGGCGTTGTTAAGGGGCTTAAAGAGGTTCCTGCTGACAAACGTCCAAATGTTGCTCTCGTTTTCTTTAGCTTCCGCATAATGATTGGAGCAGGGCTGTTGATGTTGGCTATAGCTTTTTATGGTGGGTACCTCCTATGGCGACGAAAACTAATTGAGAAGCATCGTTCATTCCTGAAGTTGTGCTTGTATTCTTTGCCAGTAGGTTTTATCGCGACGTTGTCGGGTTGGTATGTGACAGAATTTGGCAGGCAACCCTGGCTAGTGTACGGACATGTTTTGACCCGTGATGCCGTGTCAAAGCTTCCTCCGCAGGCCGTGATGACATCGCTTATATTATTTGTTTTGGTTTATGCAGTTTTGTTGTTTTCATTTGTTATATACTGCGTAAAAACCATCAAAAAGGGTCCCGAAGACCATTCAAAATCAGACATGCCAGTGGACGACCCAATGTCCATTCGTACACCTCAAGGAGCCTAAATATGGATTTGCCGCTCTTATTTGGAATTATCATTGCCTTTGGCATTAGTGTTTACATCATCCTCGACGGATTTGATCTGGGAGTAGGTATCCTTTCCCTATGGGATAAAGATGAGCGAGAACGAGATGTGATGATGAACTCAATCGCTCCATTCTGGGATGGTAACGAAACATGGCTAATCCTCGGCGGTGGTGCGTTTTATGGTGTTTTCCCGAAGGCTGCGGCTATTTTGTTCCCGGCACTTTACGTTCCTATTATGCTTATGTTGTTTGCACTGATTTTCAGAGGTGTTGCATTTGAATTTCGTTTTAAAGCTGGAAAAACAAAAGTTATATGGAATTGGGCTTTTTGCCTAGGTTCTCTCATTGCTGGTTTTGCACAAGGGAGTATGCTTGGCGCCTTTATCAAAGGGTTTAATGTTTCTAACGGTGAGTTTGTTGGCGGAGCAATGGATTGGTTGACACCTTTTAGTTTCTTTACTGGACTAGCTCTTGTCCTTGGCTATGCACTCCTTGGAGCAACATGGCTTATGATGAAAACTTCAGGTACCGTCCAAGAAAAAGCCTATTCTATCGGCCGCCCGTTGATGATGGCATTATGTGTTGGCATTGGCGTTGTTAGCCTATGGACCCCCATTATGGATTCTCATATAGCAGCGCGGTGGTTTGATATGCCTGGCCTTTTTATCCTAGCACCGATACCACTGCTGACACTCTTCTTAACCTACATGCTTTGGGTTTCAATTGGGAAGAAATTAGAAAAAAGGCCATTCTTTCTTTCCATCGGACTGTTCATGATGGCTTACTTAGGGCTTGGCATGAGTATGTGGCCATACGTAGTGCCTCGCCATTTCACATTTTGGGATGTGGCGTCCCCTTATGAAACACAAATATTTATCCTGGTTGGTATTGGGCTTTTGATCCCATTCATTCTCGGGTATACAGCGTATGTATTTTATGTCTTCCGTGGGAAAGTAAAAGAACATGTTGGGTATCATTGATAGGCGCCCACACTTGAAAAAGAAGCTGTGGTTCGCCGTCATTTATCTTGGTTCTCTTGTGTTATTTTATGCTTCAGTCAAGATTCTTAAATATTTTTTTAAGTCTATACTCTCTTGATGCATTTTTAATCTAAATAAGCCACGCTTTTAGGTGGCTTTTTTCGTAAAATTTGTGTAAGCAAGTGACTGTAGGCATGGGCGGAGGAATACATGAATCAAGCTAACACACAAGGGAAAAGACCTTATATCATTGTGATTGGCAATGAAAAGGGCGGGACTGGAAAATCAACCATTTCCATGCATGTTATTGTATATTTGTTGCGAGAAGGGATGACTGTTGGCAGCATTGACGTTGACGCCCGTCAAGGTTCATTGTCACGTTACATTGAGAATCGAGCAAATTTTGCCCAAAAAATTCCAGGTAAATCTATTCCCTTACCTAAGCACATTGCTATTTTCAAAAGCGACAAAACAGATCTGAATGAAGCGCAGCAAGAAGAAGAGGCAAAGGTTTTAGAGGCACTTGATCAGTTGAAGGGCTGTGATGTTATTGTCATTGATACGCCTGGCACTGATAGCTATTTATCACGCGTTGCACATTCTTATGCCACAACACTGATTACACCGCTGAACGATAGCTTAGTTGACTTTGACATGTTGGCTCGTGTTGAAGGTGATAATATTCGTCCGAGCAAATATGCCGAAATGGTTTGGGAGCAAAAGAAAAATAAAGCTATGAGAGATGGCGGTTCCATCGACTGGATTGTATTACGCAATAGGCTCAGTAACATCAAAGCGAAGAACAAAGCTGAAGTTGAAAAATGGGTAGGCCTACTTAGCAAGCGGATAGGCGTTAGAACCATTGATGGGCTTGGTGAAAGGGTCATCTTTAGAGAACTTTTCTTACAAGGACTTACGCTCATGGATTTACGCGAGCTTGAGATAAAGCCAACTTTGTCTCATATTGCGGCAAGACAAGAAGTCAAGCAGCTGATTGATTCTATCCGGGTTTTCCAAGATACTATTCAAAAGATTGCGTAGATATTTTAAGATATAAAAGGAGCGGTTACATGTCAAAGCAGGTTCGTAAAGCGGTTTTACCAGTGGCAGGGCTGGGGACGCGTTTTTTGCCTGTAACCAAAACTATCCCAAAAGAAATGCTCCCAGTTTTATCAAAACCTCTTATTCAATACGCGGTTGAAGAAGCTTTATCCGCTGGTATTGAGGAGATTCTTTTTGTCCACGCTCGTGGAAAGGAATCGATAGAAGATTATTTTGATTATGCTCCTGATGTTGAAATAAGACTGCAGGAGTCAGGCAAAAAAGATGTTCTGGAAGAGATACGTGCTATCGTTCCTGAAGCTGGCAAATACGCGTTTGTTCGGCAGCTTAACCCCAAAGGTTTCGGGCATGCTGTTTTATGTGCAAGAGCATGGATTGGTTGTGAACCTTTTGCTGTTATTCTACCAGATGACTTGGTCATGTCAGATACGCCTGCTATTGCCCAAATGATAGAGGCTTATGATATATCCATGGGTAATATGCCTGCATTGCTTAACGTTCCAAAAGAAGAAACAAACCGCTACGGGATTATTAATCCAGTCAGTTCTGGAGACCATCATAAACTCATTAAAGCTAAAGGCATTGTTGAAAAACCACACCCTGATTCGACGCCATCATCACTTGCTGTTTTAGGCCGCTATATTCTTCACCCAGAAATTTTCACTGCGCTATCAAATCAACAGCCAGGAGTTGGTGGTGAAATTCAATTGACAGACGCGCTAGATGCCATGATTCCTGCCTATGGATTAACGGGAATGGTTATCGAAGGGCATCGGTTTGACTGTGGCAGCGTTGAAGGAATGGTGGCGGCGCAAGTAGCATTTAGCTTAAAAGAACCAAAGCTAGCATCAAAAGTTAAATTGCTAATAAATCCATGGCTTTAAAGGGGAACATATGAAACTGACGGTTATTGGTACTGGTTATGTAGGACTCGTTTCGGGAGCCTGCTTTGCTGAATTTGGTGTTGATGTAACATGCGTTGATAAGGATAAAGAAAAAATCCATGACCTTGAAAAAGGAATTATCCCAATATTTGAACCAGGGCTGGACGAATTAGTTCACCGAAATGCAGCGCAGGGCCGGCTCAGTTTCTCAACAGACCTTAAACATGCTGTTGCAACTGCGGATGTGGTGATGATTGCTGTTGGAACACCTATGCGAGCAGAAGATTCACAAGCTGACCTTAGCTATGTATTTAGCGTAACCAAAGAGATAGCAGAATCATTAAGCGGCTATACAATTATAGCTACCAAATCAACCGTTCCAGCGGGGACAGGAACAGCTGTCAAAAAAATCATTACTGAAATCAATCCAAACGCTAATGTTGATGTTGTCTCAAACCCTGAGTTTTTGAGAGAAGGATCTGCTATTGAAGACTTTATGCGCCCTGACAGAGTTGTGATTGGGGTTGAGTCTGAAAAAGCAAGAGAGTTAATGAAGCAACTATATCGCCCTTTATATCTCAATGAAACACCTATGGTTTTTGTTTCTCTGGAGACCGCAGAACTCATAAAATATGCGTCCAACGCCTTTTTGGCGACCAAGATCTCATTCATCAACCAAATCGCTGATCTTTGCGAAAAGTGTGGAGCCGATGTCCAGGATGTAGCCAAAGGAATGGGGCTTGACCGCCGCATTGGAAGCAAGTTCCTGCATGCTAGCCCAGGGTATGGTGGCTCTTGCTTTCCTAAAGATACTATTGCGCTGGCAAAACTTGCTCAAAATCATGGTACCCCCATGAGTATTGTGGAGTCCGTTCATGAGAGCAATCTGCAACGCCCCATAAAAATGGTCCAAAAAATCATTGATGCCTTTGGTGGAAGCGTAAATGATAAAACAATAAGCGTGCTTGGCGTTACATTTAAACCCAATACAGATGACATGAGGGAGAGCCCAAGCTTGAGGATCATTCCTATTCTTCAAGAAAGAGGGGCTACCATAAAGGCCTACGACCCTGCCGGAATGGAAGCAGCTGAGGCTTTTCTTCCTGGTGTGATGTGGTGTTCCAATGCCTATCAGACCATGGAAGAATCCGATGGGGTAGTCATTTTGACAGAATGGAACGAATTTAGAGCCCTTGATTTGGAAAAGGTTAAAAGTATTCTTAATCAGCCGCTTATGATTGACTTGCGTAATATATATAAACCAAATGAAGCCAAAGAAGCTGGGTTTACCTATTATTCCATTGGACGGTCTGTCAGTGATTCATCTTCTAAAGGAGATATTTCAGCCTTGAAGGCATCGATACTTTAATGATTCAGCATTCGTTTCATAGGGAAATTTTAAGAGCCTACGATTTTCGTGGAACCTTTGGTAAAACTCTTTTTAATCAAGATGCAAAAGCATTAGGTTCTTCTTTTGGATATTTCCTTAAAGAAATTGAAAAAAGCAGCAATAACACAGTTGTTGTTGGCTACGATGGGCGTCATTCTTCAGAAGGATTGGCTAACCATTTGTCGCAAGGATTAATGTTAGCAGGTATCCATGTTATTCAAGTTGGGTTAGGGCCAACGCCCATGCTTTATTTTGCTGTGGGGCTTTTTCAAGCGGCAGCGGGCATTATGGTCACAGGGTCTCATAACCCTCCAGAAGATAACGGATTTAAGATTATGCTATCCAATAGGCCTTTTTTTGGAGGAGATATCCAACGGCTTGGGGGCCTGGCAGCTGAAGGGTTTGAGTTGTCTGGAGATCTTGGATGTTTGGATCTTAAAAACATTCATGATCAGTATTGCCAACATTTGTTATCCAATATTCACACGCAAAAACCGCTTAATATAGCCTGGGATTGTGGAAATGGGGCTGTTGGGGCAATATTTGCATCATTGGTTAAGAAGCTGCCTGGCAAGCATAAGGTCCTTAATGATATCGTTGACGGCTCATTTCCTTGCCATCCTCCTGACCCCACCAAACCGCAAAATCTTGCTCAACTACGAGCAGTTTTAGCGGAAGAAAATTTTGATTTGGGGATTGCCTTTGATGGAGATGGTGACCGCTTAGTAGCGCTAACTGGAAAAGGACAAGCGTTGACAGGGGATGAATTGCTCAAGTTTTTTGCTGAGAGCTTTCTCCAGGAACATCCAGGAGCAAAAGTGATTGGCGATCTCAAATGTAGTGATGCTCTTTTTACCACTATAACCGCACTTGGTGGTGAGCCCATTATGTGTCGAACAGGGCATTCCTTTATCAAACAAAAGATGCTTGAGACAGGCGCTAAACTAGCCGGTGAAGTTAGTGGGCATTACTTTTTCAAGGATCGATATGGTGGCTATGATGACGGTGTTTATGCTGCCTTAAGACTTATTGAAATGCTATCGTCAGGGGAAATCCCCTTAGAGCAATGGTTGGCTCTTCAAACCAAAACTTATATTACACCTGAAATTAAAATTCCTTGCGATGAATCTTATAAGCAGGAGGTTATAAAAAAAATTGCTGACAGTTTAAAGTCAAAAGGTTTAGATTTGATGATGCTGGATGGCATTCGTTATAGTAATCGGAATGGATGGTGGCTAATCCGCAGCTCAAATACAGAACCCATTTTGGTGCTCAGAACCGAATCTGTTGCGCAGGCTGATTTAAACAATACATTAGAAATGCTTGAAAAAGAGTTTGTTGAGGCAGGAATTGATAAAAGGCTTTGCCAGTATGACATAATTGGGCATTATAAGCGCTAAAGAAAAGGATGAGGTTTCGTGTTATTGAAAACATTGGCAAGCATTTTTGTAGCGATTTTTTATTTATGCGCTGGGGCAGATGCATTAGCTAACGATTTTTCCACGTGGATTCAACAATTTAAACTAACTGGGAGCCAAAGAGGAATTTCTGACGCGACCCTTCAAGTATTAGAAACCCTCACTTTTAATGATCAAGTCATTAGGTTAGATCGTAAACAACCAGAAAGTATCCTCTCTCTTAGCGCCTATCAGGCTAAGCTGAAGCCACTTCTTGGCCCAGCCAAAAAGGCATTGCACCAACATCAAAAAATGCTAGCAGGCATCTCTCAACGCTATAATGTACCTGCAGAATATATCGTTGCTCTTTGGGGTATTGAGTCAAATTTCAGCCAAAATATGGGAAATTTTGATGTTTTATCTTCATTAGCGACATTAGCATTTGAAGGGCGTCGTGCAAAGTTATTTCAAGAGGAGTTGTTGATTCTTCTTACTCTCATAGATTCTGGTAAGCTTGCTCAAAACAAACCAATTGGCTCCTGGGCTGGCGCTATGGGGCAATGCCAGTTCATGCCATCAAGCATACGAGACAAAGCAGTAGATGCGGATCGAGATGGCATAATTGATCTTTGGCATTCTAAAACAGATGCATTAGCTTCCATTGCGAATTATTTGCACCTTGAAGGATGGAATCCAAATGAAAGATGGGGCAGGCCTGTTAAGTTGCCACGCCATTTTGATATGAACCTCATTTCTTTAGAGCAAACCATGTCATTAACAGAGTGGAACAAACGTGGCATTCGCGCGATTGATGGCAGCCCTTTACCCAACAGCTCTATACAAGCCTCATTAATTAGGCCAGATGGCCCTACAAAAGGAAAAGCCTTTCTTGTTTACTCAAACTTTAAAATTCTTATGAAATGGAATAAATCACAGCGTTTTGCTCTCACTGTTTCTGCTTTAGCTGACTCACTCAAGAGCGCGCAATGATGTATAAGATGTTTTTTAATAATAGCTTCAAAAATAGCTTTGTTTGTTTGCTTCTTTATGTGTCTGCATCTATTTTGTTATCAGGATGCGATTTTGGAAGACGCGATAAAATTTATGTTGGTAATGGCGTAAATCAAGCGCCATATCGCGCCACATCTAGGCCTTATCAAATCAAAGGCGTTTGGTATTATCCACAACAACACTATGACTATTCTGAGATGGGCATTGCTTCATGGTATGGCCCAGGCTTTCATAAGAACAAAGCCTCAACAGGTGAAGTTTTTGACCAAAACAAAATCTCAGCAGCGCATAAAACATTACCTTTGCCAAGCATAGCTTTGGTTACAAACTTAGAAAATGGGCGGATGCTAAAAGTTAAAATCAATGATCGTGGCCCATTCGTTCCTGGCAGAATTATTGATTTGTCTAAAAAAGCAGCCGAGCTTCTCGGTGTATTAAACAGCGGATTAGCAAAAGTTAAAGTTGATTGCTTGGTTGAAGAGAGCATTGCTCTTAATTCTGGCATCCCTATGCAACCGTCCCAGAAGGTCAATTTTGCAGCATCAGCTGATAAAAAAATGACGATTAAAACTCTTGATGGCAAACCAGCAACAACAGGCTCCAAGCCAACCCAGGCACCACAAGATACGTTGTTTGCTGCTTACGAAAAAACACAGCTGGTTCCTGAAAAATTTGAACAAGGAAGAGTGCAAAATTATCGTCAGGTTTATATCCAATTAGGCGCGTTTGCTAAACAAACGAATGCAACAAATATTGTAAACAAGCTTTCTAAATTGGGCAGAACATTTAGCACGCAAATCCAATTTGGCTCTCAGCCCATTCATCGCGTACGAATGGGACCATTTATAAATGCAAAAGAGGCTGACATAATGCTTCAAAAGCTGGTAAAGATGGGCCATCAGGATGTAAAAATTGTTGTCGAATGAAAGCGAGGTAAATGTGTTTAAGCGTTTTGTCTTGGTTGTAACGGCTTTTCTAATAGCGAGCAGCGCAGCAGGAAATGATCCAGTCCCATCGCTTCCAAAGCTAACTATTGAAACAACGGCTAAGCAAGCTATTTTGATTGATGCGACCACTGGCGTGGTTTTACTCGATAAAGCCTCAAAGGAATTACTTTACCCTTCGTCTATGACAAAAATTATGACAGCTTATACTACTTTCAAGCGTCTTAAAGAAGGCAAACTCAGTCTATCATCCCAATTTGTTGTTTCGGATAATGCTTACAGGAAAGAGGGGACTCGAATGTTCCTAGAAGTCGGGCAAATCGTTACCATAGAAGAGCTGCTGAAGGGCGTAATCATACAGTCTGGCAATGATGCCTCAACAGTTTTGGCTGAAGGTATTTCAGGAAATGAAAGAGCTTTTGCTGATGAAATGACACGCTTAGCACATGAGATGGGCGCTGCACAAACTAACTTTATTAATTCATCTGGATTACCAGACCCTCGGCATACAACAACAGCCTATGATTTGGCTGTCATTTCGATGCGACTTATTAAAGATTTTCCTGAGTTTTATTCGCTATTTTCTGAAAAAGAGTATGCATACAACGGTATAAATCAAGGCAATAAAAATCCTCTCCTGTATAAGAACATTGGAGCAGATGGTGTCAAAACGGGTTACACAGAAGGTGGTGGTTATGGCATGGTTGCTTCTGTCATCCAGAATGGCCGGCGTTTGATTTTGGTTGTTAATGGCCATACTTCAATGAACGACCGAGCAAGTGAAGCTGAAAAGATATTGCGCTGGGGATTCAATGAATTTGATTTGGTTACCCTAACGAAAGCAGGGCAAGTTGTCGACGTGCTGGATGTTGCAGAAGGTACAACCCACAGTGTTCATGCCAAAGTTGCTAACGATGTTTATATCACTATCCCAAGGGATCATAAAAAACATCTTAAGGCGCAAGTTCATTATCTTTCGCCTCTTGTCGCTCCCATTAAGGAGGGTGATGAGGTGGGTAAACTTGTTATCTCTATTCCAGGCGAACCAGAAAAAACATTCCCGCTTTATGCCAACGAGTCAGTTGACAGAGCTGGGTTTGTAAAGCGAATCTCAAATTCAATTCGTCGCCTTATTTTTGGCTCAGAAAAAAAGTCTGAGATTGCCAAAATTACCCACTAACCGGAGAAGCCATCAGTGAAAGGTCGCTTTATAACCATAGAAGGGGGCGAGGGAAGCGGCAAAACTACGCTCATTCAAAAGCTTAAAGCTAGCTTAGAATCCAACAGGATTGATATTATTACGACACGTGAGCCCGGAGGAACCGAGCAAGGTGAACAAATACGTCAGCTTCTTCTTAAGGGGCCAACCATTCGTTGGGATGCTCTTTCAGAGGCTTTGCTCCTTTTTGCTTCTCGCCGACAATTGATAATCAACCTGATCAAGCCGGCACTTGATGCGGGTAAATGGGTGATTTGCGATCGTTTTTTTGATTCTACTGTCGTGTATCAAGGCTATGCTGGTGGCATTAGCATTCCTCTCATTCGTCAAATTTATGCAGCTATATCAGAAGGAGTCATGCCAGATGCCACCTTCATATTGGACATTGATCCTGTTATAGGCCTCGCGAGAGCCTCTAAAAGGTTAACTGACGAAAGCAATGACGAAATCCGGTTTGAGAATAAATCGCTGGAATATCATCAAAAAATCAGAGATGGGTTTTTAAAGATTGCAGAAGAGGAGCCAAACCGGTTTAACGTAATTTCAGCAGAACTCATGCCTGAAGAAATTTTCTTACGCTTGATGAGGGTTATTGAACCATGGTTGAAAACCAAATAATTCCACCACGAAACAACCCTTATTGTTTAGGACATGAAGCTAATGAGCAGAATCTCTTGCAAGCGTTGCATGCAGGTCGCATGCCTCATACATTGCTCTTTGAGGGGCCAAAAGGGATTGGCAAGGCAACGTTTGCGTATCGTTTTGCACGATTTATCCTAACGAAATCTTCCAGCGAAATTCAGGAAGCACCATCGTTTGACATATCACCCGAAGCCCTTAGTTTCAAACGCATCAGTTCTGGTGGGCATGCTGATTTATGCGTGGTTGAACCCGGCCGAAATAAAGATGGTCAGAAGAGTAAATACATTCAAATCGATGATGTACGGGCGGCAATTAATTTTTCCAGAAAAACACCGGGTGAAGGAGGATGGCGAGTTATTATTGTTGATAGTGCCGATGAACTTAACAAAAACTCCGCCAATGCTCTTTTAAAGTTAATTGAGGAACCGCCAACACGTACCACTGTTATCTTGCTGTCCTCCAATAAGGGGAAACTCCCTGTTACAATTACCTCAAGGTGCCAACAGTATTCATTTTTACCATTGCCTAAAGATGTTCTGGATAGGGTTATTGCCAATTTTCCGGGTGGGGAATTTTCTGAGGACATTCGATATCTAGCAGCTGGTTCTCCTGGAAAAGCAGCTGATTTAGTGTTCAAGAATGGAATCAATGTTTACAAAGGGATGCTCACCTTTATTTCCATGAACCTCAACCGCCAGGGGGAAAAGGCCGTATTTGGTTTGCAATCTGTTCTTGATAACAATGCTGAGATTTTTGAAAGCTTTTGCGAATATTTCTATGAATTTATTGGCAAATACATTGATTTTAAAATGGATAAGCTACAACCAATACTATTCAATGAGCGTGATATCTTTGAGAAGATGAACCAGACTTCTGTGGGAGAATGGGTAGATATTTGGCAAAAATCGGTTGCATTTTTGCGAGAAGCCAAAATCTATAACCTTGACTGGAGAACTACTCTTAACGCTATAGTATACATATTTGAAAAAAGAGCTTAATTTAGGAATTATTCGAATGTCACAGCTTAATGCATATTACATAACCACACCAATTTACTATGTAAATGATGTTCCACACATTGGTCATGCTTACACAACTATTATCTGTGACATGGTGGCTCGTTTTATGAGGTTGGATGGTAAGTATGTGTTTTTTGCTACAGGCACCGATGAGCATGGGCAGAAGAATGCCAAAACAGCGGAAGCGCAGGGGAGAGCTCCACAGCAGCATGTCGATCTTATGTCCCAAAACTTCCGTAATTTAATGGAAGTATCTCATATTTCAAACGATGATTTTATTCGCACCACAGAACCACGGCATATTGCTGCTGCTCAAGCTTTATGGACCGCTTTGGAAAAAAATGGCCAGATTTATATGGATAAATACGCTGGTTGGTATTCCATGCGTGATGAAGCTTATTATGCTGAAACAGAGGTAAAAGATGGCATTGCCGTCCCCACTGGCTCTCCTGTTGAGTGGGTTGAAGAGCCTAGTTATTTTTTCAAGCTATCCGAATGGCAGGATAAACTGCTTGATTTTTACAAGCGTAATCCAAACTTTGTGGCACCTAAAACACGCTTTAACGAAGTAATTCGCTTTGTTGAGTCGGGATTGAAGGACCTTTCCATTTCGCGCACGACATTTAACTGGGGCGTTCCTGTTCCAAATAATAAAGACCATGTAATGTATGTTTGGCTGGACGCGTTAACAAACTATATGACATGCGTAGGGTACCCAGATATAGACTCTGCCGACTTTAAAAGGTTTTGGCCGGCCAATGTCCACGTAGTTGGCAAAGATATTTTGCGTTTTCATGCTGTTTATTGGCCCGCATTCTTAATGGCAGCGGGTATTGAACCACCCCGCCAAGTTTATGCCCATGGCTGGTGGACTGTTGATGGCCAAAAAATGTCTAAATCACTTAAAAATGCTGTGGATCCGCTTGCCCTTTATGAAACATATGGTTTGGATCAGGTAAGATATTTTATGGCAAGAGAAGTACCATTTGGTTCAGATGGGGATTTCTCATCGAAGGCTTTAATTTTACGCTCTAACAGTGACCTTGCTAATGACTATGGTAACTTGGTGCACAGAGTCTTAAGCTTTATCTTTAAAAACTGTGGCGGCACACTACCCGTGATGAGAGAAGATGATTTATCCAATGACGATAAGCAAATGCTTCGCATAGCAAAAGAAGCTCTATCCAAAGTCCGCACATTGATGAACGAGATGTCCATCAGCAAGGCCGTTGAAGAAGTCTGGAACGTGATTGCTCATGCTAATAAGTATATTGATGCTCAAAAACCTTGGGGGTTAAAAGAATCAAATCCAGATAGGATGAAGCAAATAATGGCAATACTTACTGATGTTATACGTCGCTTAGCAATCTTAACTCAACCAATTATCCCTGATGCTTCGGCTAAAATTTTAGATATGATTTGCTTGCCAGAAGATGACAGAACTTTTGCTCACTTTGATAAGGTTCTTGGCCCAAATATCAAAATCCCAGAGCCCGTAGGTGTCTTCAAAAAATGGGAAGAGCCCAATGAAGTTAGTTGATAGCCATTGCCACTTAAGCTTTCCTGATTTTTTAGAGGATCAGCAAAAGGTCATTGGGCGTGCGCGTGAAGCAGGCGTTATGGCATTTTTAAATATTTGCACCAAACTAGATGAGATTGAGATGGTGCATTCGTTAACGACTGAGCCCGGTGTATATTGCTCTGTTGGCATTCATCCCCACGAAGCCAGTATGACGTTGCAAACCACAAATAAACTTAAACATATTCTTGAAGAGCGCCTTCAAACGCCGAAAACAATTGGATTAGGGGAAACAGGGCTAGATTATTACTACAACCATAGTGAAAAAGATGACCAAGAGCAAAGCTTTCGCATTCATTGTGAATTAGCTGTTAAGTATCATGTACCATTGATTATTCATACTCGTGACGCTGATGAAGACGCTATCCGTATTTTAGATGATTATCCAGGAGTTCAAGGTGTTTTTCATTGCTTCAGCGGTTCAGAAATGCTGGCTGAACAAGCTATATCACGCGGGTTTTATTTATCATTATCTGGTATTCTGACTTTCAAAAAGGCTGATGAACTAAGAAAAATTACTGAGGTTGTTCCCTTAGATAAATTGCTTGTTGAAACAGATGCTCCCTATCTAGCTCCAATTCCACATCGAGGGCATCGTAACGAACCAGCGTATGTTATTGAAACAGCAAAAATGTTAGCGCAAATTAAGGGAAAATCGCTTGAAGAAATTGCTACAGCGACCACAGCTAACTTCTTTAAATTGTTTTCACGGGCAGAAACATTCCAATGAAAGTCACCATTTTAGGCTGTGGGCCATCAGCTGGTGTGCCTCTTGCTTGTGGAGTTTGGGGCAACTGTGATCCATCTAATCCTAAAAACCATCGCACACGCACATCTGCTATGGTTGAATTGGATGATGGCACCACTATATTAATTGACGCCTCACCAGATATCCGCCTTCAACTTTTAAGAGAACAATGCAAGCGAGTTGATGCGGTGTTACTGACTCACGATCATTTTGATCATACTGGTGGATTAGATGATCTGCGCCCATTCTTTTTTCATCAAGGAAAAAAGCGGATTCCCGTATATTCCAATTATGAAACGCTTGCAACACTTAAAGCCCGCTTTCCTTACATGATCTATATTAACGATGAAACGACTAACTCTCTTTATCCACCTTTTATCGAGACTTATTGTATTGATTATGGGCATTTCGATATTTTTAATACCCAAATTAAGGCGTTTAGGCAAGACCATGGCAATATGGAAACCATTGGTTATAGGATTGGGAACGTTGCCTATTCCACAGATGTAAAAAACCTTACAAATGATATGGAAGAATCATTGCATGGTTTGGACATATGGTTTGTAGATTGTATGAGCTTAACACCCAAGCCAACTCATTCTCATTTAGAGCAAACTTTAGACTGGATAGAGAGATTTTCTCCAAAGGCCGCTTACCTTATTCATATGGACCCTTCCATAGATTTTGACCGTATTTTCTCTCTATTGCCTCCAAATGTATTTGCAAGTTACGATGGCTTGTGTATCGACCTTGGTTAAAAACGTGCCTCCTCTTAAGGGAATTCCTTAAGAAGAGGCGGTATGAGGAGGGGGGGGGACCGTTTGAATCAGGTTGTGATCTACATATATGGAACCATTATCTGGTTTCAAGGGGCCATAAGTTTTTTTATGTGTGGATTTTCAACCTAGTGCTACTTTCATACTCAAAGGATATAAAATGCAGGTTATACCTATTCATACTCATGCTGTTACCCCTGAAGATACGCTTGAAAATCTCATTGATTCCTATGTCAAAGATTTTCAACCGGGGAGTATTTTAGCTATAACCAGCAAGATAATTAGTATTTGTGAAAATCGTATTGTCCCTGTATCTCAAGCGCCATGTAAACAAGAGCTCATCATTCAAGAGGCAGACGCCTATTTATTGGGTGATTATCAAGAAAAATATGGTCACTGTCTAACTATTAAAAACGGTATGTTGATTCCATCTGCAGGCATTGATCAATCCAATGGGAATGATCATTATATTTTATACCCGCATGATTGCTTTGCTGCAGCAAAGCAAGTTTGGCAGCATTTGAGACAAAGAATCAATGATGCCCCGTGTGGTGTTATTGTGACGGATAGCCATACTATTCCGTTAAGAAGAGGCGTAATAGGGATTTGTTTAGCTTGGTGTGGGTTTAATCCACTTTACAACTACATTAATAAGCAAGACATATTTGGTAAAAGGCTCCGCGTAACAATGTCAAATTACGCAGATGCATTGTCTGTAGCCAGTGTTTTTGCCATGGGAGAAGGCAATGAACAAACCCCAATGGCAATAATTTCTGATTTACAAAAAATTAAATTTTGTGAGAATCCACCAACAAACGAAGAAATTGATGTTTTTTATATTTCCATGGAGGATGATCTATATGCTCCATTGCTAACCGCAGTTAACTGGCAAACTAAAACAAATAATTAGTGTTATGAACCCTTTCAAAACTTATCACAACCTTAAGTATTTAAAACTTATGCTTGTAACCCAAAAGCAGGATCATAAAGAGTCAGAGTATCTCGATTGGCTTAGAATGTGCTGTCAATCTGGCGTGACTTCTATTCAACTTCGGGAAAAAAATATGCCATTTGAAGATCTGGCCAAGTTTGGAAGAAAACTAAAAGAAGTTGTTTCAGAATTTTCAGTTCCTTTATTTGTTAATGATTCTATTGATCTTGCTCTTGAAGTAAACGCTGACGGCCTGCATTTAGGTCAATCAGATGGATGTGTTTTTACGGCCCGGAAGATGCTTGGGCCAAGTAAGCTTATTGGCTTATCGGTTGATGCGCTAGAACACATACAAAGAGCCAATGAAATGCCTATTGATTACGTTGGTGTTGGGGCCATTTTCCCGACACCTAATAAAGTGGATGTGGCCAAAATTTGGGGGATAGAGGGGCTAGCTCTAGCATCCAAATCTTCTAGACATCCAATTATTGCCATAGGTGGTATCAATACCATGACAGCAAGTGATGTTATAAAAGCTGGTGCCCATGGCGTTGCCGTTATTGGTGCTATTCATAACGCTTTGAATGCAGACAAAGAGATTAAAGCTCTAAGAAAACTGGTTGATTAGAGGTGTTTGATCTGTGCTTGTGGGCTATTATTTCTGCCAGAAACATCAAAAAACCTTTCAAAAACAATACAAAGTTACAAGAAAACTTAACGATTTATTAAAAAGTATCCATTAAAACTGGATTAACAATGCAAAGCTATTAAGGCTTTGAGTTTTATGAATTTAGGGATATAAATTTTATATAAATACAACAATATTGATTGGGAGGTCATAATGAGTAAAGGTAGTGGAAAAACCCACGGTTATGAGAGGATCGCCTTAGCCTGCCAAGGTGGTGGATCACTCGGAGCGTACCATATTGGGGCATACCAAGCTATGGATGAAGCAGGTTATTTGCCTGATGTTGTTAGTGGCATTTCCATTGGCGCATTCACAGCCGCTCTTATCGCGGGAAATGAACCAAAAAATCGCGTTTCAGCGTTAAAAGAGTTTTGGAAAACAATTTCCTATCCAGATTTTGCTGAAGATCTACCAATGAACGTAGAAATGCGTCGTAAGCATAATACATTTAGTTCAATGCAGGGATTTATTTTTGGCCAACCAAACTTTTTTGAGCCACGCAATCCTGTTCCTCAGCTTCAAAAAGAGGGAACTATTCCGGCCTTGAGTTATTATGACACATCGCCACTTCGTGAAACATTACTTAACTTTGTTGATTTTGACCGGATCAACCGAAATGCTACACGACTCCTTTTAGGCGCCGTTAAAGTTAGCACGGGTGAATTGGTGTTCTTCGATAGTGAGAAAATCAAAATTGGCCCAGAGCATGTCATGGCCAGCGGTTCAATGCCTCCAGGATTCCCACCCATGGTTATCGATGGCGATATGCATTGGGATGGTGGCTGCGTTACCAACACACCACTAGAAGGCATTATGAACATTAATCCTAAAGTTCATACCCTATGCTTTATGATTGATTTGTTCAGTGCAGAAGGTGAAGAGCCAAAGAATATGGACGATGTTTCTGCACGCTCCAAAGATATTCTTTATGCTTCACGTACAGCTCACCATATTGGTCATACATCTGAGAAGCATAACCTGCGCAAAGCCGTCAATCATTTGATTAAATCACTCGGTGCAAGCGCTCAAAAGGATCCAATCGTTCAAGAGCTGCAAAGTTTTGCTGCAGATTTTGATTTTGATATTGTCCAGTGCATCTATCGCGCTCCTGTTTATGAAGTCTCATCAAAGGATTGTGAGTTTTCCAGGACTTCTATCGTTGATCGTGCAACACATGGTTACAGCGATATGAATAGAGTTATGGAAGCTGCACCATGGCTAAACACAAAACGTGGCGCTTCTCATAAGGGATCCAGCGTTCATAAATTTGTGAGCCAAGGCGCTTCAAAAGTAAAAAAAACTAAAGTCGCATAAGTGTATTAAAAAAGGGGGGGGGGGGAAATCCTCCCCTTTTTATACTATCTTCATTGACGAGCTAAAGTTAAAGGCCCTAAAATAAGATCTATAACAGAAACGTGTTTTAAATGGGTGCAATATGCAATTAACAATCAGCGGAAAGAATCTTAATATTGGTGATTCACTAAGAGATTATATTCGCCAAAGTCTGAATAATACGACGGAAAAATATTTTCATAATCCAATTGAGGCGACAGTTATTGTATCAAAAGAGTCATCTCATTTTAGGTGTGACATGTCCATTCATATAGGCAAGGGGATTGTTATACGCTGTCATGCAATGGATGATGACCCTTATGTATGCATCGACCTCACAGTCGAGAAAGTAGGCAAAACACTTCGTCGCCATAAAAATCGTTTGCGTGATCATCACAAGCCTGAAGCTGAATCAATCGAAGAAACAACCATTAAACAAGTTGTGTATTCAGGCGATGAATCTGACCATGATTCAACGAATAATCCAATTGTCATAGCAGAGATGGCTACGAAAATTTTACCCATGACAGTCTCAGAGGCCATTATGCGCTTGGATATCACGGATCAACAGCTGCTCATGTTTAAGAATAATGCCAATGGGCAATTGAACGTTGTATTTCGTCGTCAGGACGGGAATATAGGTTGGATTGACCCTAGCTTAGCTAGGTAGCGCCTGTGTGTGGGCTTTGTATGTTGCTACATAAACCATCTAAATCAAAGCCCCAAACTTGACCATCTGGCTTAAACCCATTCGGCTCATGGTCAGCCTGTTGATGCCACAATACGGAAGGCTTGTCGGATAAGCGGACGATTGAGCTGTGGTTGAAGAATCCATATTTTTGTGGATTCGATCACCTTCAGTAATGCGCTTGGATTTTTGTTGGAATTGCTTTAATATTTGGCGTGGATGTTTTAGGAGGGTGTGGAGTGATGATCAGACAACGTGTATTTGGTGCCTTATTATTGTTATGTTCTGTTGGTTGGCTGCAGGCACGGGCGCATAGTTTACCAATTGACACCAGCGTGAGCCTTGAGGAGCATTTTCCTTTGTTGCAGCATGCTGTCCTAAACCAAAGTATACCAATATATAAAACAACAGTTATGCTGCCAAATGATGTGAGGCAGGCGCTTTTATCAAAATATGAAAGCCAATTTAAGGCGGAGTTGGATGCTTTGCAGCATAATGTCATATTTAGTGAAGAGCTTTCCAACCCTTTGGATACTTATATTTCAGATGATCGAGCCTTATTTCATGGCCCCAATAACGGGACATGGCGAGCTGTTTTCAATCGAGAAGGAGCGCCAACATTTCGAGATTTAGCCACTATTGTGGCCTCCTGTGTTGCCCAGTTAGCTGAGTTCAATCCTATTGGAGAGAGCCGTGTTATTCTTGGGCGTTATAAGGGTGAACGTTTTGTAGCTGGTGTAGCCAGTGAAGTGACAAATCTAACGCAACTGGAGCCTAATGTAAAAGTGTTACATCCTATTGAGAAAGAGGTCGCGCTGTGGATGTATGTGGGAATGAAGGAGTTTGCGGATCTTGGGGCACTATATGTAACACAAGATGGTCATTTGGTTAGAGGAGATTATGAAACGGCTTTCCAACATACTAAGTGGAAATACTTTTCTGAACAAACGCTTGAGACAACCTTTGGTCCAATAAAGAGGATCGGATATAACTCGGATGTTGTGTTAGAGCATTTAAGCAAGTTGCGTGAATCAGGCTTATTACGCCGCGCTCTTAAGCAAGTACGCAGCGAGCTTGCCAGGGCGAATGTTACATTTCCGGATAATCTCTATAAGCAAATCGAGCAATTTCCAAACAAATAACTTATCAATATGGATGGCTGCTAAAGTGCTAACAAAATATAGGTTTATCCGGTTGGAGTTTTCTTCCACCGTCAGGTATGAGGAAAGAGTTGCTTAAGTTCTGAGAAAGTTGTGCATCCTCGCTCTTTTCCACTTGTCACGCTTGTGCTCTTTTCCCTGCCATTCTCGCTCTTTTCCACTTGTCACGCTTGTGCTCTTTTCCCTGCCATTCTCGCTCTTTTTCTTGTCACCCTCGCGAAAGCGGGGGGCCATATAAAAGCCTGGGTTCCCGCATCAAGTGCGGGAAAGACAAAAGAAGGCGCGCGGGAAAGACAAAAGGGGTGCGGAGTGACAAGGGGAGGGTTACAGTGAGACAAAGAGGCAGTCACAGCTCCCACCGCAGGTGAAGGTTTTTTGCTATGCAAAAAAAATGGGGAGCGCTAAAGCTCCCCACCTTTTAAAAACTAAAATAGTTTTAGTCGTTCACAAGCTGCAAGTTATCAGCAGAGGCGCGACCTTTATTGGTAACGAGCTCGTAGCTAACTTTTTGACCTTCTTGAAGATTATTCAGTCCAGCACGTTGTACGGCAGAAATATGAACAAAGATGTCGCTCCCGGATTGGTCTGGTTGGATAAAACCATAACCTTTAGTTGAATTAAACCATTTAACAGTGCCGGTCTTCATTAGTAGTACTCCAAAAATTTAAGTTCATAAAACGCCTATACCAAAGAAATGGGTATAAGCGTACTCTTAAGCCCAAAGGGCCTGATGAATACTTAAAGCTTAAACAAAAAAACTTGACCCCTTCACTATATGGAAGAGAACAAGTTTCGCCGTCATCGTCATCTTTTTGTATTTCATCACGGTCAAATTACACGATTACATTTTTTTAGCAAGCTAATTATCTTACAAAAAAGCTAACTTTGTGCAAAAAGCGATCAAACTATCTCTTGCTAACTATGATTTTCTCGTCATCACTACACCACATTCAATGCGCATCAGGATAAAAGCTTGTTGAATTTGATTCCCGTTTTAAATTAAAACAAATATTATTTGCCAAAAGGGGCTTTTTATGAACAAACGAATGATTGGATCAATGTGCCTTGTTGCAGGGACTTCAATAGGCGCTGGAATGATCGCTTTGCCTATGGCACTTTCAAAATTGGGAATTATTCCAAGTATAATCCTAATGTTGGGCGTTTGGACAGTCATGTATATCTCTTCACTCGTCAGCTTGGAACTCAATCTAAAAGCAGGAGCGGGGCTTCCATTAGGGGCTCTAGCTAAAAAATTTAGCGGACCAAAAACAGAAGCCATAGGCCTTTTGTCCATTAAAGGGCTTTGCTATGCCTTGTTAGCGGCCTACATATACGGTGGTGGCTCAACAATCTTTTCGCTGCTTAAGCCAGTTGTGGGCTTCAATCTAACGCTTAATGTCACCATGGCTAGCTTTGGTTTGTTTTTGATGGCCATCCTCTTGTTTTCCATAACATCAGTTGATTACATTAATCGCACTCTTTTAACCAAAAAGATTGGCGTGATGGCGTTGCTATTCGTTGCCCTTATAGTAAAAGTTGACTTGCCTCAATTACCTATTGAAACGGGTAACTCATGGAATTTAGAAACTTGGTCAGCTTGTATTCCGGTTGTTTTTACCTCTTTTGGATTTCAAGTCATCTTCCATACTATTACTGACTACTGTGAAAAGGATAAAACTATCCTCAAAAGGGCTGTTTTTTGGGGAAGCCTTATTCCGGCTATCATTTATATTCTTTGGACTATTTCAGTCGTGGGAGTTATTAGTTTATACAGGCCAGATGCTTATACCGCCATGCTTCATCAAGGCATTGATATCGGAGAATTAGTATCTCATTTAAGCCAAATTTTGGATATAAAAATACTGCAAGCGCTGGTTTGGGTTGCATCATCGTTTTCCATGGTCACATCGGCCATTGGGGTCGGCATGGGCCTGATTGATAGTTGGAAAAAGACAAGCGATACAATAAATAATAAGCCTCATATTATACCGGTTTTATTATCGTTTATTCCGCCAACACTTTGTGCCATGGTTATCCCTAGCGCTTTTATCAAGGCACTTGGATTTGCTGGCATGATTCTTGTGGTGATAGCATTATTCTTGCCCGTATACTTATTTTTTAAAGCTGGTTTTCATCAAAAAAAGTCTGTATTGTTTTACCCTCTATTAGCTAACAAAAGTATCCTCATTGCTATAATTTTTGCCGGCGTTATCGTTATTGCAATGGAGATCTACAACTTATTGATCCAAGGCATAGCTGGCTGATGCCATTTGTGGTACAATCTTTGTAAAAAACTGGCTATAGCCTTTATAAATAACAACCTGTATAGTCTAGCAACTAGCAATAAGGGGTATGCCACAGATGAAAAGACTAAACATTACTAAACATCAAGTTGGAATGCTCTATGTCGTGATGTCGGTATTTGTATTTTCGCTTGTTAATGCTCTTATAAAAGGCACAGCAGCCCGCTACCCAGTTAACGAGGTTGTTTTTTTCCGTTTCTTTTTCTCTCTTATACCTACTGGTATTATCCTTTATAAAATGGAAGGGATTTCTGGTTTTAAGTTTAAAAAACTTCCATTACAAACATTTAGGGCTGCATTTGGCACACTCGGTTTGACATGTTTATTCTACGCATTCGGCCATATGCCATTGGCGGACGCGATTGCTATTAGCTTCAGCGTAACGCTATTTTCAGTCATAGTCGCCTTGCCCATCCTAAAGGAACGCCCTACGCAAAAACACTTGATTGCCATTCTTGCTGGGTTCAGTGGGATTCTTTTTATTGCAAACCCAACCGGAAATGTTTTCACTGGCGTAGCCTTATTATGTATAATTGGAGCTTTTATTGACTCAATCACACTGACAACAGGGCGAAAATTAACCCTTGAAAAAGTCTCAGCAGAGCAAATTTCTTTCTTCTTCGGTATTGTTGCGTCCATTTTAGCCGGCATATCCTTGTTGTTTTGGGGAGTAATGCCAAGCAGTATATCCGATCTTATTTCACTTATGTGTATGGGACTGGGAGGTGGTTTTGGGCAATATTTCATGGCCAAAGGTTTTGCCTTGGCTCCAACAGCAGTTGCGGCTCCAATGATATACACAGCATCCGTGTGGTCCATCATTTTAGGCTTTGCATTTTGGGGTGAAATTCCAGGATTTATGTCCATCATTGGAATGACCCTTATTGTTGGCAGCGGGCTATATATTTCATTTTTAGAGTCAAAAAAAGCCACGGCTGTGCATTAATTTTTAATGGTATTAGAAATCACGTGACAAAGCCTTAAATTTATTGAACAAAAGAACAGTGATCTATGACATAAAATGTTTGGATAAAAGGGTGATGAAATGCCTAACAATAGCGATTTGATTTATCTAACTCTTCAAAATGCTTTAAAAGGATTGATTAACAAAGATTTTACGGCACAAGAGCTAGTTGCTGCACACATTGCACAAATGGATGCGACACATCACTTGAATGCCTACATTACGCAAATGGCGGATCACGCGTTGAATGCTGCCAAAGATTCAGATGCGCGTATAGCTAAAGGCGAGACTCGCCCCTTGGAGGGCATTCCAATAGCTATGAAGGATTTATTCTGCACCAAAGGAGTACGGACAACAGCGGGATCCAAAATATTGGAAAATTTCATCCCTCCTTATGAATCTACTATTGGACAAAGGCTATTAGATGCAGGGGCAATCACAATTGGTAAAACCAATTTGGATGAATTTGCAATGGGTTCTAGCAATATTACCAGTGCTTACGGCCCGACATTAAGTCCATGGAAAACACCTGCTAACAAGCACTGCTTACCGGGCGGTTCGTCAGGGGGATCAGCGGCAGCTGTTGCTTCATTTAGTGCTATTGCGGCTACCGGAACAGATACAGGTGGCTCAATACGCCAGCCCGCTTCATTTAGCGGCATCGTTGGCATTAAACCAACTTATGGACGTTGCTCACGATATGGGATCATTGCTTTCGCATCATCACTCGATCAAGCGGGCCCGTTGACGAGGACTGTCGAAGATGCAGCCATTATGCTGCAGCATATGGCAGGCTTTGATGAACATGATTCAACTTCTGTTAACAAACCTACTCCTAACTACCTCGATGAGATAGGTGGATCTGTTAAAGGTTTGAAAATTGGCATTCCCAATGAATGTCGAATGGAGGGGATGAGAAGCGATGTCCTTGAATTATGGGAAAAAGCAGCTCAGATTCTTCAAGACGTAGGAGCAATAATTAAACCCATTTCCTTGCCTATGCTCAAATATGCACTGCCTACATACTATATCATTGCTCCAGCTGAAGCCTCCTCAAATCTGGCTCGCTACGATGGTGTAAGATTTGGCCAGCGTGTAGAAGGCGATAGCTTGGATGAATTATATATGAAAACACGCGAAGCAGGATTTGGGCCTGAAGTGAAACGCCGCATTATTATGGGAACGCATGTTTTATCGTCAGGATTTTATGATGCGTATTATGTCAAAGCCCAAAAATTGCGGACGCATATTATTCAAAATTTTCAACAAACGTTTACAGATATTGACCTTATTTTGACACCTTCTGCGCCAACCCCAGCTTTTACATTTGGTGAGGAGCCAAAAGATCCAGTTACTATGTATATGAACGATATTTATACAGTGATTGCCAATCTAGCTGGATTGCCAGGAATATCTATTCCATTCGGATTAAGCAAACCTGAAGGTTTACCGTTAGGAATGCAACTTATTGCACCGGCATTTGAGGAGAGCCTTCTTCTCAAGGTTGGCCAAACACTTTATACCTTTGCAGAAAAAGATCCAGTTCAAGCACTCAGGGAGATCGTCTAATGTCTCAGTCTGATTTTTACATGGGCACAACAGGCCCTTGGGAAATTGTTATTGGTGTAGAAGTCCATGCTCAAATTGTATCAAATGCTAAACTTTTTTCACCAGCCGCTACAAAATTTGGTGCGGAGCCGAATACGCAAGTGAGCTTCATTGATGCAGCCATGCCTGGAATGCTGCCCACACTGAACAAATTTTGCGTTGAACAAGCCGTAAAAACTGGCCTCGGCCTGAATGCCATCATTAATCTTAAGTCAATTTTTGATCGCAAAAATTATTTTTATGCGGACCTACCAGCTGGCTATCAAATTTCACAGTTCCTGCATCCAATAGTGGGAAATGGTTATATAGATATCGATAAATCTGATGGGGCAACGAAACGAATCGGCATTATTCGCCTACATCTTGAGCAAGATGCCGGCAAAAGCTTTCATGACCAAAGTCCGACTCGATCATTCATTGATCTCAATAGAGCTGGTGTTGCTCTCATGGAAATTGTTTCTGAACCTGATATGCGCTCAGCCGATGAGGTTATGGCTTATATTCGAAAATTAAGAACCATTTTGCGCTATTTGGGAACTTGTGATGGAAACATGGAAGAGGGGAGCTTAAGGGCAGATGTTAACGTCTCCGTACGCAAACCTGGTGGACTATTAGGGACACGCGCAGAAATCAAAAACGTCAACTCTGTACGCTTTATTGGCCAAGCCATTGCATTTGAAGTCGCCAGGCAGGTTGATTTGTTAGAAGCTGGCCAAAGTGTGGTTCAAGAAACACGGCTATATGATGCCCCCAAAGGCGAAACCCGCTCCATGCGTGGCAAGGAAGACGCACATGATTACCGCTATTTCCCAGATCCAGATCTGCCATCTCTTGTCATTTCGCAAGACCTTGTTGAGCGGATTCGTGCTCAAATGCCTGAACTGCCAGATACAAAGAAAAACCGATTGGTTGAATCCTTTGGTTTAACCCCTTATGATGCGGGTGTTATCGTTAGTGAACGAGAAACAGCGGATTATTTTGAGGATCTCCTGGCTAATATTCCAACCTTTAAACAGGCCCAGCAGGAAAATAAGATTGAAACGCTTCAATCCACAGCCAAGCTTGCAGCCAATTGGCTAACGGGAGATTTTTTTGCAGCATTAAACCGCTCCAGCCTCGAGATAGGGGCGTCACTCATTTCTCCATCGAGGTTAGCTGAACTCATTGAGTTAATTGCAACTGATATTATTTCTGGCCGCATTGCCAAGGATGTTTTTGTCGAAATGTGGGAGACGCAGCAATCTGCTAAAAACATTGTTGAGTCAAAAGGTCTTCAGCAGATTACAGATATTGGCGCTGTTGAAGCAGCTATTGATAATACTCTTAATGAACACCAAGATAAGGTGGCTGAATATCGCTCAGGCAAAGATAAATTGTTTGGTTTTTTTGTCGGTCAGGTAATGAAAGTAACAGGTGGCAAAGCAAACCCTGCACTTGTTAATGAGCTTTTACTCAAGAAGTTGAATGGATAGAAAGAAGGGGAGATAAAACCTCTGCCTCGCTATCCAAGCACGCTCATGCCATTCCCGCCCTTCCACTACCATTCCCGTGCTCTTCCCTGTCACCCTCGCGCTCTTCCCTGTCACCCTCGCGAAAGCGGGGGCCATAAAAAGCCTGGATCCCCGCATCAAGTGCGGGAAAGACAAAGAAGGGGGCCTCCTCGCGCTCTATGTGTCAGGTATGAAGAAAGTGTTGCTTAAGTTCTGAGAAAGT
>ERZ778022.496-NODE-496-length-89955-cov-32.669711_pt1 | contig 89955 bp, 84 predicted proteins | sample MGYA00375752_ERZ778022 | MGnify/ENA primary metagenome ERZ778022 (study PRJEB29350, sample SAMN05389826) | bioreactor metagenome | isolation source: Thiocyanate bioreactor | place: South Africa: University of Cape Town | collected 2014-04-04 ...
CAAAAAAAGAGCGAAGATGACAGGGAAAAGAGCGAAGACGACAGGGAAAAGAGCGAGGGTGACAGGGAAAAGAGCGAAGACGACAGGGAAGAAGCGCGCGGGAATGACAAGCCACCTTTTACTTTCCCGCACTCCTCTTTGGCCATTCCATGCGCACTCTTTGCCTTTCCGCACCTCCTCTTCGCCATCCAGCACCTCTCTTTTGCCTTCTCATGCACCACACTTTGGCCACCCCTGCTCCCTTGAAATGGGCGTAGGGTCTCGTGGCCGTCATCTTTAAAGCTAATACTCATAAAGACAAAATTAAAAATCACTTGTCCCCAAGAACAGAGGTAATTTGGTTTGTTTCAAATGTTGAAGCCCAGTAAGGAATACTACACACAGTAGCATTTCTTGCTAAGAATGGTGCAAGCGTTGCTCCCCATGATTCCATAAAATCAATTGCTGTTTTTAGCTTTGTTGTCAAACTTTTGAGCGCCTTCAACCAAAGCACAAAAACAAACTCAGCCATGGGCTCAAAACGAGGACTAGTACCGAAGACCTCAAGGTTTTTTTCATCATCAATGAAAGCGCCCGCATGACACGTAAAGAGCGCCAAAGTTGTTTTGCACCCTCTAAACACACTCTTCAATTCAACATCTGTTACCTGGCCATGGTGGGTTGTAGCTTGATATTGCCCACCAACATTATGACCATGGGAATTGATGATGCACGTAATATGCACATTATCTGGACCATACTTAGCTTTGAGTTCGTTAACTTTGAAGCGTATTTCACTTATGTCAAATCTGCGCATGAGAACAATGTCCGACTCCTTATTTCTCTCACTAAGAAGTGACCCTAGTTCTGACATTTGCTCAAAGACAGTTTTTTTAGCCGTTGCATCATCTAAATTGGGGCCTGTCACCAGAAAAAAGGCATGATGCTTTCCTTCTGTTGAAGCACTTGCATCCTTCAAATCATCTGCAACAGTCGCCCTATTTGTAAGCGTGATAAAACCAACGATAGCAAGTATATATTGAATTTTATTAAATATTTTCATTTTCATCTCTATATATGGTTATGTTATAACTAATATACGCAAAATTTCATGAAAAATCCAGCCGCTCTATTAAAAAGCTAAATTACCCCTCAAGCTTACCGAAATCCAAAACTTGCTCAAACAAATCTTGCACTTGAGCCAAAAGGCTTAAGCGCATCTGTCTCAAATGCGGATCTTCAGCATTCACAGTCACATGCTCAAAAAAAGCATCCAACGTCGGCGCTATGTTGGTCAATTCTGCAAAAACAGATGCGAAATCTATCTGCTGTTTTTGGCTGATAATGGTTTCGATGCGGGGAGCCAAAGATTGGATTTCAACATAAAGGCTGATCTCTTCTGGCACCACAAACTCCTCTTTCGCAAGGGGGATTTCCGTAAGAGCGACAAAGCCTGATTGACGCAAAATATTTGATGCCCGCTTATAAGAACGAGTAAGGGCTAACGCCTCTTCTTGCTGCATAAAGGCCTGCAAGGATTCAATTTTTCGAATCATCACAACAATGTTTGATTCTTCAGCCATTGCCGCTTCTATGATATCATGGCGATAGCCTTTATCTTTAAAGTACACACGCAAGCGTTCCATCATAAAGACCTTAAGCTCAAAAGCAATATCCTCACGTGATACTCCTGGCGGACAAGCATAGTTGAGCAAAGCTATGCCCAAGATCTTATCCACATCAAACGCCTGAAGGTTGTTTTCGAGGACTGTCCGAATAATCCCCAATGCTGCTCTACGTAAAGCATAAGGATCCTTAGACCCTGTTGGTTTTTCATGAATCATAAAAAAGCCAGCCAATGTGTCTAGCTTATCTGCCAAGCCCATAAGAATAGCAAGCGGCGTTGCTGCCACAGCTTTATCTTGCCCTTGAGGGGCATAATGGCCACGAATGGCAAGCGCAATATCCTCACCTAACCCTTCCTTTAGGGCCAAGTAGAAGCCAATTACCCCTTGCAATTCAGGGAACTCTCGAACTGTTTGGGTGGTCAAATCTGCCTTTATTACTCGCGCCGCAAGGTAAATCCGTTCTGAATTTAAAGACATTTGCATCAGCTGGTTTAATTGCTCAGCCAATACCTCTATGCGCTGCATCTTGTCTGCTATTGTTCCAAGTTTAGCATGAAAAATAAGGCGATCGAGACCCTGAGCATGTTGTTCCAATCTCTTGCGTTGATCATCCTCCCAGAAGAATTTTGCATCCGACAGCCGCGCCTTTAACACATGTTCATTACCGCGAATAATCAAAGCCCCACCATCCTCTGGAATGATGTTGGCGATAGTTAAAAAGAATGGAGCTAGTTTTTGCTGAGCATTTTCAATGGTAAAATAGCGCTGGTGATTGCGCATAACTGTGGTCAAAATTTCTTCCGGCAAATCCATATAAAGTGGATCAATATTACCCAAGATAAGATGCGGCCATTCGACAAGCCCAGCTACTTCATCCAGCAACCTTAAATCTTGTCGCAAGGCAAGACCATACTGCGAAAGATGAACGTCAATGGACTGGGCAATAGCTTGCTTTCTCGCTTCAGCATCTACAATCACATAGGCATTTTGCAAGTTTTCAACATAGGAAGTTTCACTTGCAACCATAACTGGTGACGGAGACATAAATCGATGACCAGTCGTATGAGGCAACGATGGGATCCTCAACTGCAAATCAATCGGAAGATGATCGAATAAGCATAGAATACTGTGGCATGGCCGCACCCAGGTTGTTTGGCCACCCAGCCCCCACTTCATGGATTTTTGCCAAGGAAATTGGTCAATAACAGCAGACACAATTTCAGGCAACAAGGTTACCGTTTCTTGTGGCGGCTTAGATATGGTTACAAACAAAAATGTCCCCTTGGGTGTTTCTCTTGCTTCACAGTCTGCCAATGTTATGTTAAGGCCTTGCAAAAATCCCTCAATAGCGACGGATGGTGCATCTACTCGAGGGCCTCTTTTTTCTTCCCTCACTTCCCCTTGCCGCACAGGCACATCACGCAAAACAATAGTCAAGCGACGCGGCGTTACATAGGTTTTATAGCTGGAAAACTTTAGCCCACGAGCATTCAATTGCTCGGCAAAAAGGGCTGCTAAATCCTTAGTCGCCTTTTCTTGCATACGCGCTGGAATTTCTTCACATAAAAATTCAACCAGTAGTTCAGCCATGAGCGTGCCCTTCAGCGGTATGATTCATCCATGCCATACAACAATTTTTAGCCAAAGCCCTCACACGAGCAATGTAGCTTGCTCGTTCTGTGACACTAATTACCCCTCTGGCATCTAACAAATTAAATATATGGCTGGCTTTCAAGCAATAATCATAAGCCGGCATGGGAAGCCTATTTTCGACTAAAATATTTGACTGTGCCTCTGCATCTTCAAAATGCCTGAATAACATATTTGTGTCTGCGAATGTAAAATTAAGGGCCGAAAATTCCCTCTCCGATTGCCAACATACATCTTTGTAGGTCAACAATTCATCTTTATGAGCCCCATTCCAATCCAAATCATAGATGCTCTGAACACCTTGCAGCATCATAGCCAGCCGCTCCAATCCATAAGTCAGCTCCACGCAAACCGGGTCACAATCAAATCCACCAACTTGTTGAAAATAGGTGAACTGAGTCACCTCCATGCCATTGCACCAAACCTCCCAGCCCAGCCCCCAAGCCCCTAATGTTGGGCTTTCCCAATCGTCTTCCACAAAACGAATGTCATTCTTTTGAGGGTCAAGACCCAATGCCTCCAAGCTACTTAAGTATAGCTCTTGGCTGTTGAGTGGGGCTGGCTTAAGAATCACCTGAAACTGATGATGACGCTGCACACGGTTAGGATTATCGCCATAACGCCCGTCAGCTGGACGCCTTGACGGTTGAACAAACGCTGCCTTCCATGGCTTAGGACCCAGAGCATAGAGGAATGTAGCTGGGTGAAAAGTTCCTGCACCCACCTCTACATCATAAGGTTGCAAAATAGCGCACCCTCTTTGCCCCCAATATTCCTGGAGCTTTTGAATAATCTCTTGAAATGATAGCCCTTTCACAGCAAACAGCCCTTTATTTTCATTAACAGGTAAAAAATATGCAGCTCAAATAACAGGTTCAACATTGGCATATCCTTTTGGGAAAGGTCAATGTTGATCTCATGGTAGATTTTTTAAATGCTTATCTTCTTGAACGCACAGTGACCGTTATGACATCCTCATATCCGCCAGCCAGCTTGCCTTTAACATCTCCAATCACAAACGTAATTGTGTGTGCGGATGCCGGGTCGCCATATTGGATAATAGTCTCTTTTTCAACAGATAAATGCTCTTTAAAAGTAGATTCACCTGCGGCACCTGGAACAGCAAAGCTAATCGGCGTCCCATTCACACTCATGCTATACGCAATCTTTTGGTCTGTCTTCTCTTTATTGACAAGCATACCATTGTTTTCAGATGTGAAATTAATGCTGTAACCATTGTTTGTATTGATATGAAGGGTCATTTGGCCTTGTTTATTATTCTCAAGCTCTCCAAAATCTACCGTAAAATCTGGCATTGCTGGGCCCCCAACAACTGCCGGTTGATTTAACGCAGTCAAAGAGATCCTCATGACATCATTGATATTCAAGAAGCCGCCAAAATTCTTTGTCACTATGCTCTTTGTTCTCTGGGGCTCAAATTCACCCTCATAAAGGGCACATTCAAATGCTGTCCTATATCCCCCAGCAGGCCTAAAATCAAGCTCATCAAACATAATCATAAGAGGGATGGTTACCGTTTCATTTGGCCCCACTACTCCAGAAATAACATCCGCTGAAGTCGACGCTCTTGTTCTATTTGTCCCCTCCACTCCACCTAAGATTTTTTTCCCTGCCGCATCCTTAACACTAAAGAGAATGTTTGTTTTTGGGTCGTTACGACCATCTTTTTTGAAACTCAGTTGCTGGGTTCCAGCAGCTTTTGGGTCAATAGTCAGAAAAAACTGGCAACGACCTGTCCCACTATTTTTAACTTGAACATCTACCTTTTTAGAAGTTGATTGAGACTTATCTGACTGGTTGATAACCTCTTCATACATATCATCAACAAAAAAAAGAAGTCCTGTACCCCCCGTTGCAATGCTTAAATTGCAGTCCTGCGCTACAAGATTGTTGGAAGATATGGCTAATGGCAAAAGCAAAAGCGTTAGAAAACGAATCATCTGCATCATTCTTCAATATCCTCTTTTAACATCTTTTGATCCTCAAGAAGAACTTCAGTTTGCATCACATCTAAACTATACAATCCTGTCGTCCCTTCAGGAATAGAGACAAAGCTTGAGAAGATCTTATCCCCATAAACCATAATTTTATATTTACCTGGCTTGAGACCCTCTACTGCAAAAAAGCCCGAGCGATTTGTGAAAAATAGGACAGGCTCTTTTTCTGGCTCATCTAAATAAAGAATTTCACCCGAGGCAAGCGCAAGCGGGTTTTTCGCCACATCCAACAGTTGCCCCTTAACCATAACAACAGCATCTGTACCAATTTTAGCAACACCACCGCGCTTATAGGTTGGTTCAAAATAATAGGCATCATCTTCGATTTGATATCCAACAGGGATCTCGCTCCTATCAATCGACACTGTGTTAATGTTGTAGCCTGATACATCAGGCAACACAGCAGAACCAAGGAAGTCGGTTTGAGTGGAATAACGCTCACCCGTTGGATTAATTTTGAGTTTTTTATCACTAATGGTTTTATGAGGTGCAACAATCACGAAACTATCAGAAACCGGCCGAGAAAGAGCCATATGTCCATCAGCAAAAACAAGGGCCGTGTTCGCGTTAAAAGTTGTGCGGTCTAAGGTTTTACCTTCCTTAGGATCCATCCGATCATGGGAGACACCTGCAATGAAACGGTTGCCAGTATATGTTAAGTTACCATCAGCGCCCCGACGGCCTTGTTGCTGGATAACGCCGGCTCCAGCGTTAAATCCACCGACACCTCCAGCAGCAGAATAATTCCATCGCACCCTTTTGACATTTTCAAGGGATTGGTAATCGGCAGAAACTGCGTGCCCAGAGCCAGGAATTGACCACCTGAAGCCAAACATTAACCGTTGTTCAACTTTGGTTTCTGGCCGCTTTGATCGAGCCACATCCATTGTTAAAGTTATCCCATCAGAATAGGTTTTGCTTAAGCCAAGGTTTTGATCATTCTCTTTGCTCTTAGTTTGCCTATAAATGCCATAACCACCAGACATAGAACCAAAAATGCCACCATATACTTCTTGAGAATAGCGAGCAGAGAAACGATGAGATACAGGGTTCGAAGGAGTTAGAGAGCCCAAACGTGTAAAGCTTTGCGTATAAGACGACCATTGAGCAGCAAAGGATCTTGCCCTCTCATCTTGGCTTAATGTTCGATCATATTGCAAGGTGCTAGAATATCCGCTCTTCCTGCGGGATTCTGAAACAAGCGGATCTTTTGTCTGACTGGCAGCCCCCAACAAATAAAAATTACCGAGCGCCGTCGCACAAGTCATTTCAGCACCCAGCTGACCTTGTTTCTTGCTGCCTTGCGCATTTAACCCAACTGTTGTCATTGAGGTTAAACCATACTTATGAAAGGCAGAAAACACAGGGACTTTTGTATCATAGTGGCGAACACCCAGTTTATTTTCTGTCAGATAACCTACATTGTATGAGAAAGAGTGAACTTTCTCTGCAAGCAGGCTGCTGGCGTAAAAAAATGGGATTTTGATTTCTTGAACTTGTCCAAACTTATCTTTAATTCTCAAGACAATGTCGTTCGCACCGGCCGAAACAGGGAAGTCTGTTAATCGGTGTGGCCCTGGCGGTAAATCCCGCGTATCAACCAGTTGGCTATTGACATAAAACTCAACTTTGGATTCTGAATTAAGCGTAAATGAAGCGCTACCACTTGACTGAATAATATCATAAGGACGAATAGAAAAGTTTTTAGAAAAAGAAAAACCACCTATTTGTGGCGCAGCCTGAAGCCCAGAAACACCATAATTGACATCACCCAAACTCATACGAATGGCTTTCGATTCAATATCCTTTACTAAACGAACATCATTTCGAACCCACCTTCGCTTGGCCTTTTCGTAATAGTTTAGATCACCCTCAAGGACGAGTGATGAAACGTTTGTCGCACCGCGCATATTAAAAACAGAAGGCTGCCTTCCATTGTTTTGAGCAAGGCCATAGGTATAATCTTGAGCAGCTCCTAAATTAAGGACAGCACTGACCGTGCTAGGCTCAATTTTTCTTCCAATAGGCTGAGGCCGCCTTGATCTTATGGCTGTATCCTGGACCTTACGAAATTCATTTGGCAATTCAGCTACCAAACTAATGGTGCTATCATCAAAGTGTACAGCCCAGCCTAAGTCGGCGAATGAACTTTCCGTTACATACCCAAGCTGATCTCGTTTGCTATCAACACTTGTTAGATGCTCTAACAAAACATGCGCCTCAAGTGTCTTCTTCAAGCTCTTCCAATCAAACCGAACCTCATCCCCTTGCGCACCAACAAGAGCCGCAGCTTGTCCAATGGTGCGACCAGCGATCATTACAGGAACAATAATTTTACGATTGATTTGCTTTCGGCCACTTTTCTTTTGACCGAAAACCTTGTCAAATATCTCTTTCTCTTGCAGAGCAGCACCAGACAAACCAAGCTCTTGAGGTTCTTCTGAAAGCGCGAGAATAGACTCTTCTGCCTTGGCGAGCGAATCATCAAGGCATAAAAAAAGGCAAGCCCCACTCAACAAAGATGATACAAACGAACGAGAACTAATCTGATTCACGATAGGTAAACTCTATAGCGTTTGAATCAAATGATGTTGACGCCATACCAAATAATTTAGCCGGCAACGGAATGCTAAACGTGCGTTTAGTCTGCGCTAAAGCATTGTTGTCATAAAACCCTGCAAGGTCTTCTTTTACCAATTGAACCCCACCTAACTTCAAAACTGGGTCCTTGATAATGGTGTGTCGAGTGCCGATATTTTCAGTTACCAGCTTCAAGACCTTTTTGCCGCCCGTGGTTTCAATACTTGCACTATGAACCAACAGCTTACTTTTCATGCCTTCTGATTGCACATACAATGAACCCACATACTTAAGCATAACTTGTACCTTAGCACCGTGATTGCCTGATCGCTTTTCAAGGTCCACTGGCACTTGCTCAGCAATAATGCGATACGACTGTTCAACATCAATGGATTGGTCTCCAACCCACTCAACTCTTACTTTTTTGGAGTTCCCACCCATAACAATGATTTGTGCTGGAAAAACAACAAAATTGTTATCTTCGGCCTGATCAAGGATATCGTCACCATTAATATCCATTTTCCTCTTAAGCACTTTAAGCTCAACGGCAATTGGATCATTGCTATCATTCGCCACTTTAAATTCACGAATGCGATCCTTACCTGTTGGGCTAAAGGTTTCTGAAATGGGAACAAATTGAAAAGCTTGGGAAGGCATCGCTGTTAGCAACAACCCCATCAGAGCAACTATAAAGCAAGATCTAATTTTTATCACTGGCCAATCCTTTTTTGTGGAGAAAGAATGACATATTTATCTAAAGTATTCAAGAATCATTTTCATAAACTCCACCTATACGTTTGGGTGAGCCGACCTGCATTCTTTTCGAGCCATCTATCTGCCTGTTGCTCAGAAAAGGCATATATGTTCCTCAACCTATCCTTTGCAGCATTCACACCTCGCTGATGAGCTTCCTCAATGCCACCAGCATTAGAACGAATTCTAGCCTCATGGTAAGCGATCTGCAGCTTCATCAATCTATTTTCCGTTATAGCCGGTGCACGTGCAGCATGACCGCCGGCATAATTAATGAGGGCTTGGTTTTGTTGTTGCAAATGCAACGCAAAATCACCCATATCATCATCCGAAAGGCCATCACCCTCACTTAAGCCGTCATGCGGTAAAAGAACATCAAAACCGTCACCGTGATCATCTCCTAATTCCTCATGCGGGAGTTCATGCCAGTCTGCAGCACCATGATCCCCAAAGCCATCATCATTGCCTTCTGGAACAGGAGGGGCTACATCCAAATTATCTTCTACAGCAGGCACCCCATTAACAGGCGCCGGAGCAACAGGAGCACCCCCGCCGCCATCTACAGGCGTTTTTCTTGCAACTTTCCAGGCTTCCAGCAGTGCCACGCCACCACCAGAATAAGCCGCCAGGGCAGTCCCGAGCCGCCCATAAATAGTCCCAACTTTTGACGACTTCAATAATCTTTCACTTAATTCAGGGTTATCCCTGCCTATCCTTTGCAACCTAAGCATGAACTCGTCAAAATCAATCCCTCGTTTTGCTATTTTGATTTTTATCAGAGATGGGCTGTAGAGTTGCAAATCACTTAAACTAGAAATAACATCTTCTAATTCTTGGACCGTACGGCTAAAAAGCCCTTGACTAATAAGTCCTATAGCGGCAGCCATGCCCCAAAAACCCCAGCCATCAGGGTCCGGCTTAACTTTTGAAATTGTCGACCATCTTTTATTCATATCAGCCACTTGTTCTGCTAAAGCCTCAGCGCGAACTTCATCTAATGTGGACCTCAACGCTTGTGCAGCATTAAGCTCCGATACACCAAGACGGCGCGACTCTTCCCTCCATTCTTGCGTTGATTGAAGGGCAAACACCTCATCCGCGACTCTCGAAAGATCTCGTGCTTTGGCATTTGAAGGCATTTTTCTTTGAGCAATACTCTTAAATTCATTTATTTTACCCATAATCAAACGAAGGATGGGCGGCAAGTCTCTTAAAGGTATTGATGCCAGCTTAGACTCTGTCGAGCCATCAGAATTCCTTTCGAAAAAAGCTGCCCGTGGTATCTCAACTTTAAATTGATCAGGGTAAACTTCTTCGGCTTCACGACTCTCTGGAAAAGAGGCTACTCCTGCTTCAAAGGCTGTAACGCTTGATTGAGAAGGGTGAGGCTCCATCGCACTCACATCGTCCCCAGCTGCTGGAATAACGATATTGCCCTCGACGAGGGGCGCTAACGGAGCCGCGCTTGTTGTAGCAATAAGTTGGCTGCAAAATTCGACGAGAATTTCAACAAATTGAAAAAACGTTACTGGATTAAACGATAAGACCCCTGACTGCCCCGTTGCAACAGAGTTAACAGCATCCATATTTTCCACCTCAGCACCAAGGCCAACATCCAAGCATACTGCTTGCTCTGTCATTTGCTGATTTTTCAGGAACCCGCGCAATTCATCTTCGGTGACCTGCCCTGATTGCTTGCCAAGACGCATAAATGCAAAAGCCAATCGATCTACTGATGCCAAAACGGCTTCCTTACGATCACCCGGTTTATCCTTGAAAGCTAACAACCGATTCAAAAACGCCCCCAAGTCGCGCAAAGACGAGCCTTCCTCCGCTTGAGACTGCATGAGCTCTACAGCTGCTGGGTATAGAAGTGCTTGCCTCACGGCATCTTCCGCAACCCCAATAATCATATCAAGAATAGATCTATCACCACTACTTTGATAGACCTTTAAGGCATGCGAAAACTGTTGTTCCAAATTTAGAATAGGCTCGATCAAAGCAGCAAACTCATCATCATCACTTGCTGCTGCCAAAATCGTATTTTCACCTGAAGCATGAGCTGAAGTTACAGCCTCTAATTGAGCTTGGTAATCTTGAATAGCAGAGTCTAAACTCGCCTCACCTAGCCCCTCAGCCACAGCATTTAAAGCAGCAGGGTCACCCAGCAAAGTCACCATCTCCTGTAACAAAATTTGATAGCTCTGATGTGTGGAACTTTCAGGCGTTTTTGCGTTATCAATTTGATCCATAAGCGTCAGATAACGGTCCACAAAACCATTAAACTGATCTTCTTGAGGCTTGCCGCTAGCAGACAAAAAAACAGGAGCAGTGGCAATCCCACTTTCCGTAACAAGGTCGTCATCATCGAGAGCGGTGGCCTGAAGCACTGACGCATGAACTAAGTTCATGATCATAGCATTAATGAGTGTTAAAAAGATAAAACGACGACTCATTTTTAAGCCTAATAGTTAGCTGCACCAAGGTAACGACTCTCGCAAGCTAAGCAATTTGCTGTTATCCAATTTTATAAATTCAGAAAGGGGGTAATCATCCCCCCTATCCAAAAAACAACCACTTATTTAGTTGTTAGCAGTCAATTCAAAAACAATCACGTCTTTGTAGGACCCGGCTTCTGCCGCCAAAGCTTGATTACCATCTAATTTAACTTCTAAAGTCAGTGTTGGAGCTGCATCTTCGTCAAATTTTCCTAAAGTAACATTCTCACCGTTTTGAAACGCAACTGCGTCAAAGCTAGTTTCAGCTGTATACCCTGCACCAGCTGCTGTGAGGCTAGGCGTAACGGCAATTTTCTGCTTTTCTGTTGCAGCGTCCACAGAAATATTAGTAGCAATCAAGTGGCCTTTGTTTGTTGACTTAACCTTGAGTGTAGCAGCAGAGTTTCCTACTGTTTTAACCTCAAGAGTTTTTGTCAACAATGATGTATCCGCTGCCGAGGTCAAAGACTTCAAATTAAACTCCAGTGCTGTATTTGCAGTTTCGAATGTTCTAGCTGTACCGCGCACAGCCGTAAGAGTTACATCCAGATTAGTGCTAGCACTCGCGTCAACAGATACCATAGCTAAACTTAAAGCCAATAAAGATAAACCACGAATTTTTTTAAACATTAACTTTCCTTTCTTGAGAAAACGCATTGGCCCTTAAAATTTAGGCCACATACCTGCAAAGAAGATCTTAGCAAGTATTTATTTATATCCAAGCATGAGGTTTAAGATACATTGGTACCTGGCACCCATGACCACACTTTTTATTAGATTGCCTGCTATTATGTACTCCAGTGTTTTTTTTGCATAGGACATATTCATGATTAACAAAATTTCAACTTCAAACCCATGCTAGTTGAGTTAACTGAGAATTAACTCTTTTAAAAATCTGCAGAAATCGCATTGCAACCCTCATTTTGCCTCCACGCACAACCCCGTATATCAACACCCCTCAGATGCGCAATTCAAACCCGTAATCTTTGCATTAATCAGCAAAAATACATATAGATAGGCTTATTAGCACATATTCTTAGGAAAAAAAGCTGCGAGATTATAGCGCTTTGCTAGAGAGCTTCAGTGCCGCTTAGCCATTGAAAGCAAGCAGCACTAACAACTCTCCAACTATTCTTTAACTACTCGCCAGACAATTCAAAAATGATATTACCACTATATGACCCCGCCTCAGCTTTACGAGCCTGATCACCATCTAACGCTATGGTCAAAGTCAAATCAGTACTTGCATCTTCCATCAATTTTCCAATCTCAACATTCTCACCATTTTCAAACGCTGAATCAAAGTCACGAGGGGTAAACCCACTTCCAGAGGCCGAAATAGTTGGCTTGAAAGAGATTTGTTGCGTTGGCGTCGCATTATCCCCAGCCGAAACAAGCCTCAGCTTGCTTTTAGATGGAGATTTAGCCCTTAATGTAGCTTTAGAGTTTCCTGATACATTAATTGTAAGAGTTCCTGTTAATGCTGCATCATTTGAACCCGTTAACGTTTTTAGATTAAAGTGCAGATTTCCGACATTAGTAACGAATGTTTTAACTTTTCCGCGAATCGCCTCTAAGGCTACACTTAAGGAAGAGCCACTCACCCCAGATGGAGCTCCTCCAAGACCCGCTCCGCCATGCGCAGACGACACGCGTGTTGGTACTGACTCGGCTGGCGTTGCCGCAGCTACCTTCGTTGCCTCTGTCGTGGACGTTGGCGTTGGCTCGGCTGGCGTTGCCGCAGCTACACCCGTTGCTTCCGCCGTGGGCGTGGGCGTTGGCTCGGCTGGCGTTGCCGCAGCTACACCCGTTGCTTCCGCCGTGGGTGTTGCCACCGGTGTAGGCGTTGGCTCTGGGGAACGTGTTGGCGCCTTAGCTTTAGCTGGCGCTTCAGTTTTAGCCGGCACCTTAGCTTTAGCTGGCGCCGCAGGCGCCTTGCCCTTATCTTTACCCGCATCCGCTATCTTCGGTGTGGGGGTTGGCTCTGTGGTACGTGTTGGCACCTCCGCTTTAGCTGGCGCTTCAGCAGCCTTGTCCTTATCTTTACCCGCCGCATCCGCTACCTTCGGTGTGGGGGTTGGCTCTGTGGTACGTGTTGGCGCCTCAGCTTTAGCTGTCGCCTCAGGCGCCTTGCCCTTATCTTTACCCGCCGCATCCGCTACCTTCGGTGTGGGGGTTGGCTCTGTGGTACGTGTTGGCGCCTCAGCTTTAGCTGTCGCCTCAGGCGCCTTGCCCTTATCTTTATCCGCTGCCTCTTCCTTTTTACCACCCCCAAACCAGCTCCACTGAGCAACAGCATCAGAAGAAAACAGAGTCAAACACAAACACACAAGAGATAATCCACTAATTTTTTTATACATTCTCTTTCCTTTCATGAGAAAGCCGCCAAGCCTCTCGATGAGTTAGCTCCATATGCCCGCAAAAAAGCTCCTGCAGACATTATTAAAATTTAATGTGATGCTTGGACATAATTAATCCAGACACACATGATCACACCTCTTTATTACGTTGCCCCACCCCCCATCTCCAGTGCATTTTGCGCATGGGAGATATTCATGATTGACAAATTCTGGCCTCATCTATTCTATTGCTATAAGAACGATCATTCGGAGCCAAAAATGTCTTTAGAAAAATATTTGGATCTATCCACAAAAGTGATAGCTGACTGCGCTTCTCTTGAGGCTGAGACCGAAGAGAGCATCACTTTGATTGCCGACGCGCTCCATAAAAACCTACCACTCTTGATTTGCGGCAATGGTGGGTCAGCTGCTGATGCTGAACACATTTCCGGCGAGCTCGTTGGCCGCTTCTTAAAAGAACGCCGAGGATACCCTGTGATATGCCTTACCTCCAACAGCGCCTTTATGACAGCTTGGAGCAATGACTACGATTACCTAAGTGTTTTTGAAAGACAAGTTGAAGCCTATGGCCAAAATGGTGGCATTCTTTTGGGTATCAGCACAAGTGGCAATTCTGGAAATGTCGTTAAAGCCTTTGAAAAAGCACGTACCATGGGTCTTAAAACCATCGCTATGACAGGTCAAACCGGCGGAAAGCTAGCCGAGCTATCCGATGTTTTACTCAATGTTCCCTCCACATCAACTCCCCTTATCCAACAAGGGCACATCTGCTTATACCATTATATATGCGAGCAGATTGAGGCGCGCCTGGTGGGGTAGAGCGAATGGGAAACAACCCAAAACGCTTCTCTACTCCCAATCGCCTTTGTCCCCACTGTATCAGGTATGAGGAAAGTGTTGCTTAAGTTCTGAGAAAGTTGCGCATCCTTGTTCTTTTCCCTGTCCTCCTTGCCCCTTTACTTGTCCTCCTCCATCTTCCGCTTGTCTTCCCGGACGCAGATCCGGGATCCAGGCTTTATGGGCCCCCGCTTTCGCGAGGGTGACAAGTGAGCGCGCGAGGGTGACAGCAGAAGAAGTGCGGGAAAGACAAAGAGGGGGGTGCGATAACGAAGGGAGGTGCCAGGGAAGACAAAAGGGAGGTGCCAGGGAAGACAAAAGTGCGGTGCGGGAAGGCAACAGAAGAGTCCGGTCGAAGTGCCGGACAAGCTTACTTCTTACGAAAGGCATCCAATACAATTACATTTGAAGAACCGCTTTGGGTTTCCTCAGGCCTAACTGGGGACTCTTGCTGCGGTAAAAAGTCCATCATATCCTGCGAGAGCTCCATAATGGGCGCAAACTGCAAACCAAACTTAACGGATGGATCCACAAAACTTGTGATTGCATTAAAGGGGACCACCAGCCGCTCATGGATATCATTAAAGCTCAAAGTGACCTCGAAGGAATGGTCGGTTATATCAAGGTCCCAAAACTGATACTGCAGGACAATGGTGATTTCCTCTGGATGTCGCTCAGCAAGATAGGTTGGCACCACCGCCTGTGGATGGTCGGTTCGAAAGGTCACATAAAAATGGTGGCTGCCTGGCAAGCCGTTTGCAGCAACAGCCCGCAAAGCATCTCTCACAACCATTTTGAGAGCTTTTTGGACCATTTCATCATAATTGAGTTCATTCATTAGATCACCCTGCGTCAAATCCTATAATCAATTTATAGGCAAAATCGAGTTTTCTCAAGAGAATTTTAAAAGTGGGGGCTTCTGTTGCCCGGCGCCCCCTAACCGCGCTAAACCGTAATTGCTTAAGCAGCCAAAGCTACTGGGGCAACGTTTGAGTTAGCAAATGTCTTGTTATCGTTGACATTTATATGATTAGCCCGATAACGGCGGTACAATGCCGAGCAAAGAACATACCTTTATTACGCTCGTCGATCCTAAGTTCACCCCCAAATAAATGTTTCGTGGTGGAGGTGCCGGGCTCCGCCCCCGGGTCCGATACGCCTATTCTGTAGGTCGTTTATTGCCATAGTTGGTTTCCCAACGCCCTAACATTAGCCTAGATCATCAAAAAATGCAAATTCTTTACATTCCCTCTCATTTGTTTTTCCTTTCAAAATCACCACAAAATGGATTATTGAACTTGAACTTTGCGCCTAGAGTGTTAGGCTAAATGATCTTGAGGGGAATGTGATGAAAATACTGGTACCAGTCAAAAAAGTGATCGACCATACCGTCAAAATCCGCGTAAAAACTGACGCTACCGGTGTGGAAACCCAAGGGGTTAAAATGTCCATCAACCCGTTTGATGAGATTGCCATTGAAGAAGCTGTTCGGCTTAAGGAAAGGTCCATTGCCCATGAAGTCATTATCGTCACCATTGGCCTTGAAACTCATCAAGACATTCTGCGACAAGCCCTTGCCTTAGGAGCCGATCGTGCCATCTTGGTGACAGCAGAATCTGCCACTATGCTTGAGGAGTTCGATTCACTCGATATCGCTCAAATACTCAAGTTAATTGCTCTAAAAGAAACGCCAGATCTTGTTATTATGGGCAAACAAGCCATTGATGACGATTGCAATCAAACCGGCCAAATGCTTGCTGCTTTGTTGGGCTGGCCACAAGCAACCTTTGCATCCCAAGTTACCATTGAATCTGGGATAGCAGACGTTGCCAGAGAAATAGATGGCGGCATTGAGCGTATGGCTTTTCAAATGCCAGGCGTTATCACAACAGACCTGCGCCTTAACCAGCCACGCTATGCCTCTCTTCCCAATTTGATGAAAGCAAAGCAAAAACCAATTGGAACTATGAAAATGAGCGAGCTAAATTATACTCCAAGGCAACGAATAGTGACCCAAACCGTCTTCAACCCGCCCAAGCGTCAAAGCGGCCAAACTCTTTCCTCGGTCAGCGAGCTAACTCAACGCCTTTTTGAAACACTGAGTCCCTCCTCATGAAAGCACTTGTCATTGCTGAAATTGATAAACACTCCCTCAAACAGGCCACCTTTTCTTGCCTTGCGGCAGCGCAAAAGCTTGCCACAACAGTAGACTTGATGGTTTTTGCTCCTGTCGATCATGCTCTGCATACTTATGATTTTAGAGGTTGGAGCAACGTTATTTTGGTGGAAAATATCACCTGTGAAACTCATCTGACGGCCGAAGCTATGACTGAGACAATTCTCTCTCAGGCTAGCACTTATGACTCCATCCTGTTCCCAGCCACAATGTTTGGCAAAAACATAGCTCCACGAGTTGCCGCTCAGCTAAATGTAGGGCAAATTTCTGACGTGATTGATATTGAGTCCTCAGACTCTTTTACCAGACCTATTTATGCAGGCAATGCACTTGCTAAAGTCACCTCTTCTGACACTGTTAAAATCATCACCATCCGCACCACCGCCTTTTCACCCATTGCTGAAAGCGGCCCGTCAAGCAAAAAACTTACTTGCCCCTTTCTTATGGAGAAATGGCAAAAGCGAGTTTGGGTTGAAAAAAGAGAAGGAACTCAAAATCTCCGCCCAGAACTTTCCACAGCCAAAGTGGTAGTCGCTGGAGGCAGAGCCCTAGGCAGCGCTGAAAACTTCCAATTGGTTGAAAAATTAGCCGATATATTTGAAGGAGCCATTGGAGCTTCCAGAGCCGCTGTAGACGCAGGCTACGCGCCAAATGATTATCAGGTTGGCCAAACCGGCAAAGTTGTGGCCCCCGAACTATATATTGCCATAGGTATCTCAGGCGCGATTCAGCATATCGCTGGCATGAAAGATAGCCGCATTATTGTTGCTATTAACAACGACCCAGACGCACCTATTTGCCAAATTGCGGACTACACATTCATTGGAGATTTGTTTAAGGTTGTTCCTGAACTGATCCACGAATTGACAACAAGGAAACGCTATGGTTGACAAACATTCCCCCATAGGGGTCATCGGAGCTGGGCAAATGGGAAGTGGAATTGCTCAAATTTGTGCCGCCAATGGATACCAAGTTATCATTGTCGATACGCTGCCCGATGGTCTCAATAAGGCTAAGAGTCAAATCACCAAGAGCTTAGAAAAATTTGTTCACCAAGGCAATATCACTGCTGTCGCAAAATCAGAGATCCTGGCTCGCATGAGCACAACTACTGAGTTAGAGGCCATTAAGGGTTGCAAACTTATTATTGAAGCCGTACCCGAGTCAGAAAGCATTAAAAAATCCATTCTTTCTCAGTTACCAGCATTATTGAGCCATGATGCTGTTGTTTGCAGCAACACCTCTTCTTTATCTATCACGCAACTTGGTGGTTTCTACACACGCCCACAGAAGCTCGTTGGATTGCATTTTATGAACCCCGTCCCAATTATGCCTCTCGTTGAGCTCATTCGCGGACTTGCAACGGATGACCATGCCGTTGAAACAGCATTTGAGTTTGCCACATCATTAGGGAAAACGGTCGTGGAGTGTCATGACTCGCCTGGGTTTGTCGTCAACAGGCTGCTTATCCCCATGATCAATGAGGCTATTTTTCTTCTCTACGAAGGCGTCGCTTCAACCGAAGATATTGATGAAGCCATGCGACTGGGAACAAGCCATCCCATGGGCCCACTAGAGCTGGCCGACCTCATTGGGCTTGACACATGCCTTGCTATTATGAAACGGCTTTATGAAGGGTTTCATGACCCTAAATACCGCCCTTGCCCATTGCTAACGCAATATGTGGATGCAGGATTGCTCGGACGTAAAACTCAAAAAGGTTTCTACGATTACACCGTTAACCAAGCCTAGGAGAACACTATGGCGAATCAGAATTCCGCAAAACTTTCTTTTGAAGAGGCGATCCAAGAGCTTGAGGGGATAGTCCGCCAATTGGAGGAGGGTAAAATTCCCTTGGAAGAAGCTGTCACAGCCTATGAGAGAGGGGTATCTTTGAGGCAGCATTGCGAAATAAAGCTTCAAGAAGCAAAATTACGTGTTGAAAAAATTTCAATTTCAAGCAATGGTGAGCCTAAACTTGAACCATTTTCCCCACTGCCAGAAGAATGAATGAACAGCTGCAAGACGCTTTAACTAACTTTAGCCAAAAATTTGATACTCAAATTCAAACACTCCCTTCTTATTTTAAAGGAGAAATGGCTGAAGCAATGATATACCCCCTACAAGCTGGCGGCAAACGCATCAGACCATTTTTGGTTTGGCTTATTGGGCATGCCTATAATTTGCCCCCTCAAGTCCTGCTGGACATCGGCACATCCATTGAATTGATTCACACTTATTCATTAGTCCATGACGATCTACCCGCTATGGACAATGCAAGCTTAAGACGTGGCAGACCCACCGCCCATACTGTGTATGGTGAAGCACAAGCTATCTTAGTAGGTGATGGCCTTCTCACGCTTGCTCTTGAGCACTTAACTTCCATCACAAACTTGTCCGCAAACATTATCCTTAATCTCATCCGAGCTCTGACAAACGCAGCAGGTGCAAGTGGCATGGTATTAGGGCAATGGATGGATTTGCTGCCCAATCAACAGGCTCTATCTCTTGAGGATATCACCCACCGTCATCTTTTAAAAACAGGAGCTTTGCTTAAAGTCAGCTGTCTTTTTGCGCCTATTGTTGCGCGTGTACCAGAAGGAATGCTTGCAATTTGGCACAAATTTGGCGATAAAATAGGTTTAGCATTCCAAGTAACAGACGATTTGCTCGACAGTCAAGGTGAGCCGGACAAGATGGGAAAACACGCAAATTCTGACGCAAACAAAGCAACTTTTGTTTCGTTAATGGGGATTTCAGGCGCTCAAAACTACGCCTTAACCCTTGCCCGAGAGGCTCATGATTTGCTTGATTCTACTCAAGTACCGAATATGACTACTTTGAGTACCCTCCATAATCTCGTTGATTATATTGTTGAAAGAGGCAAGTAATGACTGCAGAAACTCCGTTACTTGATACCCTCAATGATCCTCATGACTTGAAAGCTTTATCTTCAGAACAGCTGGAGCAGCTAAGTCATGAATTACGCCTTGATGTGATCCATAAAGTCTCTCAAACAGGTGGTCATTTCGGTGCAAATCTTGGGGTTATTGAGTTAACAGTCGCTCTTCACCATGTTTTCAACACACCCAATGATCGTCTCATTTGGGATGTTGGACACCAATCATATCCCCATAAGATCCTCACCAAGCGGCGCCATGCTATGGGAGGATTGCGCCAAGGCGGGGGGATTTCAGGATTCCCACGCAGATGCGAAAGTGAGTATGACGCATTTGGCACAGCTCACAGCTCAACTTCCATATCCGCAGCCCTTGGTATGGCTGTGGCGCGCGATCATTTAAATCATGACAATAACGTTATTGCGGTTATTGGTGATGGCGCCATGAGCGCAGGAATGGCTTATGAAGCCATGAACAATGCGGGGGCTTTAAAGTCAAAATTAATTGTCATTCTTAATGATAATGACATGTCCATTTCAAGGCCCGTTGGAGCCATGAGTAATTATTTATCCAGGTTAATTTCATCCCGGCCTTATCATAAACTTCGGAAAATTGCTAAGGAGACCTTCCGTCATTTACCCAAACCAATAGAGGATATCGCCCGGCGCGCGGAAGAATATGCCAGAGGCCTTATGACAGGCGGCACTCTTTTTGAGGAGCTAGGGTTTTATTACATCGGGCCTTTAGATGGGCATAATTTGGACCATCTCATTCCTATTTTGAAAAATGTCAGAGATGCAGCAGAGCCCGGCCCATATCTGATCCACGTTATTACCGAAAAAGGGCGCGGCTATGCTCCTGCTGAAGCGGCGCCAGACAAGCTACATGCTATTGCCAAATTTGAAGTTTCAAGTGGTCAACCATTTAAACCATCAGAAAGCTTGCCTTCTTATACAAAAGTTTTTGCCGAACAACTCGTTCAAGAAGCTTACAAAGACCCAAAGCTCATTGCCATTACTGCGGCTATGCCATCCGGCACTGGCCTTGATCTTTTTGCCAAACACCACCCTGATCGGTGCTATGACGTTGGTATTGCCGAACAGCATGCGGTTACATTTGCAGCTGGATTAGCTTGCGAAGGGCTTAACCCTGTGGTGGCTATTTACTCAACGTTTTTACAGAGGGCTTATGACCAAGTTGTTCATGATGTTGCCCTTCAAAATCTTCCTGTCAAATTTGTTATGGATCGCGCAGGCTTGGTTGGCGCCGATGGTGCGACCCATGCAGGATCTTTCGATATAGCTTATTTGGGATGTTTACCTAACATGGTTCTCATGGCACCCAGCGATGGAGAAGAGCTACGAAGCATGCTCTCAACGCTCGTCTCCTATAATGATAGTCCTTCAGCCTTGAGATTTCCACGAGGAGATATCCATGGCGCGCTTAATATGGATAGAATCGTGCAACCTATTCCTATTGGGAAAGCGCGCATTATTCAAGAAGGCACCGATATAGCGCTTATCAGCTATGGCACACGCCTTTATGACTGCCAAGCAGCAAGCTTATATCTTAAGGAACAATTCGGCCTTTCCATTACGATTATTGATGCGCGCTTTGCAAAACCATTAGACGAAGATTTGTTGGTGCATATTGCGCGTGAACATTCTGTTGTTTTAACGATTGAAGAAGGTGCTGTCGGTGGATTCGGCTCCATGGTTTCACACCTTTTTTCCAATCGTGGACTGTTTGATAAAGGGTTGATCTTCCGCTCACTCACTCTCCCAGATCGCTTTCAAGACCACGATACCCAAGCTAAGCAGCTTGAGGATGCAGGACTTTCACCAACTCACGTTACTAAAGAAATTCTAAGATTTGCAAAACCTTATCTCATTGAAGATAAAAAATTTGCATCATAAATTAATTTGAAAAATTTTATTGCCGTATGAATAAAGGACTCTAATGCAAACTTATATCCATATCCAAGGCGCACGCGAACATAACCTTAAAAATATTCATGTGGATATTCCACGCGACAAGCTTGTGGTTATAACCGGCTTAAGTGGATCCGGGAAATCTTCTTTAGCTTTTGATACACTCTATGCTGAAGGGCAGAGGCGCTATGTAGAAAGCTTGTCAGCTTATGCCAGGCAGTTTCTTGAGTTGATGCCCAAGCCTGATGTCGACTTGATTGAAGGCCTTTCACCAGCCATTGCCATAGAGCAAAAAACCACCTCCAAAAACCCGCGTTCAACTGTAGGAACCGTCACTGAAATTTATGACTATTTGCGGTTACTTTTTGCCAGAGTAGGCATTCCTCATTCACCAGCTACAGGGCTTCCTATCCAAAGCCAAACCATTTCAGAAATGGTGGATCAACTCATGGCATTCCCGGAGGGGACTAAAGTTATTCTCCTATCGCCCATTGTTCGTGGCCGCAAAGGAGAATATCGCAAAGAGCTTTTAGATTTGAAAAAGCGTGGGTTTCAAAGAGTGCAAATCGATGGCACCATGCATGATCTAGACAACGTCCCGGTACTCAATAAAAATATTAAACATGATATCGATGTGGTTGTGGATCGTTTAGTGATCAAGCCTGACATCGCCAACAGAGTTGCTGACACACTCGAAACAGCCCTTCGACTATCTGATGGTCTGGCATATGCTCAGTTGATTGACCTTGATAAAAAATTAACACTATCAAGCCGTTATGCTTGCCCAGAATCAGGATTCAGCCTTGACGAAATTGAACCTAGGCTCTTTTCATTTAACAATCCTTATGGCGCATGCTCAACATGTGACGGGTTAGGCATTCAAACAATTTTTGCGCCTGAATTGGTTATCCCAAATCCAAAGCTTTCTTTAGCTGAGGGCGCTATTGCACCTTGGGCAGTAGCATCCGATGCTTCTTCCTACTTTTATCAACAACTGCTTGAATCCATCGCAAAATATTACCAGTTTTCTCTACGCACACCTTTTGAGGATCTACCATCTAACCTTCAAAACATAATCCTATATGGATCTCAAAACCTTTCCTTATCTACTGAAAAAAGCTCAAAAAAAGGAAATGACAAGAAGGCCTTTGAAGGAGTTATCCCAGGCCTCGAGCGTCGCCTTAAAAAAGCGGACAACTACTGGACACGCGAAGAATTACGCCCTTTTCAGACAAGCCAAATTTGTCAAAGCTGCCATGGGCAACGATTAAAACCTGAGGCACTCACAGTTAAAATTCAAGGGATGAACATCAGCCAAGTGACTCACATGAGCATTGAAGAATGTGCAGCGTGGTTTACATCATTGGACACTTCTTTTACACCTAAACAACACGAGATTGCTGCCCGTATCTTGAAAGAAATCAAAGACCGTTTGGGCTTTCTGATTAGTGTAGGTTTGAACTATTTGACACTATCACGAACAGCCGGAACCTTATCTGGCGGAGAAAGCCAGCGCATCCGATTAGCCTCCCAAATTGGTTCTGGCCTGACAGGTGTGCTCTATGTTCTTGACGAACCCTCCATTGGCCTTCATCAACGCGACAATGATCGCCTTTTAGCGACTCTCAAACATTTGCGTGACCTTGGAAACACAGTATTAGTTGTTGAGCACGATGAAGACACCATCTTAGCCGCAGACTTCTTGATCGACATGGGGCCGGGAGCTGGCTCCCACGGCGGGTATATCGTCAGCTTAGGGCATCCAAACGATGTCATGAAAGATCCACAAAGTTTAACAGGGCAATATTTGACTCACGCCAGATCGATACTTGTACCTACTCTGCGCAGGACATGGGATCCCAAAAAAGTTATCCAGATCAAAGGCGCTGTGGAAAACAATCTACAAAATATCTCTGTCGATTTTCCCTTAAGTGTTTTCACATGCGTGACAGGAGTTTCGGGAAGCGGAAAATCATCCTTGGTTATCGAAACGCTCTATAAAGGTGCTGCTGCAGCAATAAATCGCTCTCGAGAGTCGGTCGGTGCACATGACTCCATAACAGGGTTAGAGCACATCGATAAAGTTATCGATATCGACCAATCCCCTATTGGCCGCACACCTCGCTCAAACCCCGCCACTTATACGGGTGCTTTCACACCCATTCGTGAATGGTTTGCGGGATTACCTGAAGCCAAAGCCAGGGGATATGGCCCAGGGCGATTTTCATTCAACGTTAAAGGTGGTCGCTGCGAAGCGTGCCAAGGAGATGGTGTCATCAAAATTGAGATGCATTTTTTACCTGATGTTTATGTCGAATGTGATCAGTGCCGTGGAAAAAGATACAATCGCGAGACTCTCGAGATCAAATTTCAGGACAAATCCATTGCAGATATCCTTGATATGACCATTGAGGAGGCAGTCCAGTTTTTTGAAAACATGCCTCCGATCCGAGATAAACTAAAGGCTCTGATGGAAGTAGGGTTAAGCTATATTAAGGTTGGACAACAAGCAACTACCCTTTCTGGTGGTGAAGCTCAAAGGGTTAAACTAGCCAAAGAACTTGCTCGCAAATCTACAGGGAAGACACTGTATATCTTGGATGAGCCTACAACGGGCTTGCATTTTGAGGATGTACGAAAATTATTAGAGGTGCTTCACGCGATTGTAAATCAAGGAAACACTGTTATCATTATTGAACATAATCTTGAAGTCATTAAGACATCAGATTGGGTCATTGATGTTGGTCCAGAAGGTGGAACGGGTGGCGGACAAATTATTGCCCAAGGCACGCCTGAGGACGTTGCTACTATTACCCAAAGCTACACGGGGCAATATCTAGCGCTTCTTCTTAAAAAAACCAAAACTAATGCTAAAGCCGCCTCTTAAACAAAAAGCTTAAAATTAGCTTAGGCTCTTGTCCTCGCTTGGTTGTAAGATTACTATAAAGGCCTAACAATCAGGGATTGGCTTATGCTTCCAACAATCACATGTGGGTTATCCTGTCTTCTTAGTATATTTGGGATATACCTTAACTTTCTTCCCCTAGTGATTGTTGGTATATTAGCTGCCATTGTAGGGGGAGGTTTGTTTTATTTACATTCCTCCAAAAGCAAAAGCGAGCTATCTACCTATGCTGAGGCCTTAAGCAAAACAACCGACTTTTATGTTCTGCTAGATCATTCTTTTAATCCAAAGGAACACAAGTTACCTGCAGAGCTTGATACCTTCCCAAAACTCCTTGCTCTAATCCAAGAAAAATATCCAAATTTTTCCAAAGATACACTCTCCCTTTTTTCATCTTCCATTGAGCTGGAAGTAGGCACTCATTATTTTTTACTGAACATTAAGACATTAAATTCAAATGATTATTTATGGATTATTCAGGAAATCTACCTCCCTAAAGATGCACTCATGAGAAAATATGATCTCATGAATGAGGTCATCGAAGGATCGCCAATTGGTATTTTGTCCACCTATCCTAATGGTAAGATCTTTGCTCACAATCAGATGTTCCTGGATCAAATTAATAAGGTCTTGTTTACCAACAAGCTTGCCCTTTTTGAGCATAACTTGAAGGATCATGATTTTATGGGTCTGATTAACGCAGCTAACTCAACAGAATCTTTGAGCAAACTTAACCAATTTCTTATTGGGGATCAGGTGCGCGGCCCTGTTGAAGTTTACTTCCTAAACGACGACAAGGTAGCGTTTAATATTTATCTAAGCTCCATTTCACACACAGAAAAACTCTCAACATTTTATGTGGTTGATATCAGTGAGCATAAGCAGCTTTCGCAACAGCTTTCGCAATCTCAAAAAATGCAGGCAATTGGCCAGCTCGCAGGCGGTATCGCTCACGATTTTAACAATCTTCTCACAGCCATGATTGGGTATTGTGACCTTCTTTTGTTGAGGCATTCACCGATTGATTTGTCATTTAATGACATTATGCAAATCAAACAAAATGCTAATCGGGCTGCTATTTTGGTTAGACAGCTATTGGCTTTTTCCAGACAGCAAACCTTGCAGCCAAAAGTGATCGATGTAACAGAAACTTTAGCCGAGCTGAGCATTTTGCTTCAAAGACTTATTGGCCCCACAATTGTTCTTCAAGTGGTTCATGCCCGAGATCTTTGGCTCGTTAAAGTTGACCAAGGGCAGCTGGAACAAGTGATTATGAACCTTGCTGTTAATGCACGAGATGCCATGGTTGATGGGGGGAACCTCATAATCTCAACTGGCAATTTTGTTGTCCAAACTGCCGTCCAAGTTGGCCATGAAACCATACCCCCAGGTGAATATATTTATATTAAAGTTGAAGATTCTGGTGTCGGTATTCCACCTGAAAATCTGAATCGTATTTTTGATCCTTTTTTCTCAACAAAACCTATTGGTGCCGGAACAGGCCTAGGCCTATCCACTGTTTATGGTATCGTTAAACAAACAGGTGGTTTTGTCACTGTTGAAAGTAAAGTTGGAAAAGGGACTATTTTCTCTATTTATTTGCCCAAAAACAACACTGTAGATAACCAAACCGAAGGTATCTCAACTGAGCCGTCACAAATTGCTGACCTGACAGGCACGGCCACTATCCTGCTTGTTGAAGACGAAGATGCCGTCCGGCTTTTCTCAGCGCGTGCCTTGCGTGAAAAAGGATATAATGTTCTTGACGCCAGCAATGGGAATGACGCCCTCAAGATCATTGAAGAATACGGCAAACCAGTTGACTTAGTTGTCACTGATGTTGTCATGGCACCTATGGATGGGCCAACTTTAGCCCGACGCATTTCAGAAAAACTACACAACGTTAAAATCATATTTATTTCAGGATACACCGAAGACTCATTCCGCAATCAGCTGAAAGAAAATACTCAAGTTCACTTTTTACCAAAGCCATTTTCTCTCAAAGATTTGGCCAGAAAAGTTAAACAAGTGTTAAACTCATAAACAGGAGGCTCTTTTTGGTTCGCTTTTTTGTTGATAACTCTCATGACCCATCTATCCCGCTTCATGCTTATCCGTCGAGCGACATTCAGAAAATATGTTCTGATCTACCTTGGATCCATGTGGATACTATGGCTTGGAATTTAAAATCCACACCAGGCAAACCTGAGGGTGGCAAAGCTAGCAGCCTCATCAGCCTGCTTGATTTTATTACGACAAAATTTGCTGGTTAAGCTTGATTAAATGTTGAAAGCAAAAACCCGAGGCCAAGTCCAACCTCGGGTCTTCTGCGGTATATAGTTTGATGATTATGGCCTTTTAACAGGTTTTGGTCTTCATCAAGATCCTTGTACCACCCATCAAACGGTACATGCCAGCGAGTGTTAATTTGACTGACCCCGGCATCTAAAAATACTCGAATATTAAATATTTAAATTACAATTTTGGCTTAAAAGTAAGAATAAATAAGGAAAAGCCGGCTTATATCTTCTTGTTAAGTATTCTTGGAGCTATTGACGTTAGAGTTTTGATGGAATAGCCTAAGCTAGAGCGGTGCATGGGGAAGGAAAATTACAAATGGTTTGTAAATTTATTAAAATAACATCAGATAGGTTTTCGCCTTGGTAGGGTTTTTTAATAGAGTTTAGCTTTCAATCGTAAATCTATGTTTGCCTTTCGATTCGTTGCAATAATATCTTTTTAAATGTCTTAAGAAATTCCTGAACGCAAGAACTGAGGAAGAGGAACTTTTGTGCTGAGATATAAATCTCACTTTGAAAATTAAGCTGCTCTTCTAAGATTGGGTGCAATTCATAACCTAGGTCCCTAACCATTTCTTTAGCATACGAGCATATTCCCATCCCATGTTTAGCCATTTGGATGGCTGTCAAGGAATTGGTCGTTACAATATTAAACCGGGGATTAATTTTGTGTTTTTTGAGTTGTTTTTCAAACCAATCTGCCCCATACAAAGCGCTACCAGCTTGCCTAACAGTAATAAATTTTTGATTTTCAAGCTCCTTTAAAGATTGCGGGCTTCCAGCTTTGCCCAAATAGGATTGATGCGCATAAAGGAGGTTAACCATTGTGCAAACATGCTGAGATTCAAAGCTTAGATGTTCCGGCTTAAACGGGGAAATCAGGACATCAATATGATCCGTTCGGATCTCCGGCATTTCTGTAAATGAGACAAGCGTAATAGCAGTATTTGGGTAAGTTTTTTGAAATTCGGATATTACGGTTGGTAAATAATGTACTCCCAATGGGATAGTTGTATAGACACGTAACTGTTGTAGGGGACGTTCATAATTTAAAGAAAGTATCTTAAGGTGAGCTTCGCTTAACTCATCAAACAGTCTGCCAGTAACTTCATAAAGCACTTCTCCTTCCTGAGTGAGGTGATAGCCGGCATTGAGTCGATGAAATAGCAGGACTCCAAGCTCACTTTCAACGCCAGCTATGTGATAACTAATGGTGCTTTCAGCAATCCCCAAATAATTGGCGGCACGCTTGCGACTGTTGAAATGAGCGCAAGCGTAAAATGAGCGTAAAAACTCAATGTTGATTTTCTGCAGTGGGCTGCCCAAAAAGCCTGACATCTTTAGCCTCCCGTCAGTTTACACTACGGATAAAAAGGTTAAGAATTAATGTAACCTGGCCTATGCTAACAGAGCTTCATCCCGTTGGGTACTTTTGAATCGGTAGTGGCTAAGCAAACACGATTTTCCTGATCATAAAAACCAACCAACAAGAACTGTGACTCAAACCCAGCGATCTTTTTCACCCCAAGATTGATGCACCCCATAACTTGACGTCCAATCAAGCTTTCCGGTGTGTAGTGCTCCGTGATTTGAGCTGAAGTTTGCAAGGTACCAAACTGTCCAAAATCCACCCAGACTTTATAGGCCGATTTACGGGCTTCTGGGAAAGTTTCCGCTCGAACAATAGTGCCAGATCTTAATTCAACTTTTGTAAAATCATCATAAGTGATTATTTCCAACTTAAGCACTCCTTTGTTTTTTCTCTTTCAAGAAAAGAGATAAAACGGCAGTGAACAATACAACACCGATCACTAATGATAAGGATTGCCTATATTCATCTGCTGTATAAAAACGTAAGCCATCATCTGTGCATTGGCCACACCAAATATGATCCAACATCTTCCCCACTTGCTGCTGAACAAAAGCCCCCCCCAATGTCACAATTGCATTGATATAACCTGTGACGGTACCCGTGATTTTGCGAGGAACAATTTCGGTCGCCAAAGCAAAGCAGAGCATTTCAGCACCAGAGCAGAAACCCACGACAAAGAGCAAAATACATGATACCCAAAACGGAAGATTTGTCACATGCAAAAAGGCCGTTAAGCTTAATACAAGTATGAAGCTTAAAATAACGATCATAGTTTTGCGTTTATGAGTTTTGTCACTCCACCAAGACACGACCAAAGCACCGAAGCATAACCCTACATAGATCAATGATGTAGCTTGAGCTGCTGTGGTTTTAGCTATATGATATGTCTGCATAAGGTAAGCGACACCCCAAAGATCTGCCAAAACAGAAATGACCATGTATACACCCAATGCCACAACACCCGTAATGAAAACTTGAACATTACCTAAAGCAGCTTTGATTTGAGAGAAAATCTCACTCACTTTCAAATTTTGTTCACGAGTAATTGTTTTTGGTGTCGCTCTCAAAAACATGAGATTGATAACTAAAATAATCGCCCCAACTATAGCCAGGAAAAACAAACTCTCTCGCCATCCAACGGCATGATTAAGAGCAGCCAATGGTGCCCCCCCATTCAAAGCGCCAACGGTACCTGCAGTCATAGTTAAGCCGAAAACAAAAGCCCGCCTACCTGCAGGGAACCAATCCGTGCCAATTTTGTTAACGCTTAAGAAAGCCGCGGCTGATCCGCAACCAATAAAGATACGCCCGATGGATGCAAACAGCAGATCCTCAGCGCACGCAAAGCACGTTAGCCCAATAATGCATGAACAAAGGGAAACTAATATGACCTTCTTGGCCCCAAAAGTATCCGTCAAAATACCGGCTGGAACCTGCATGATGGCATAGCTATACATCGCCAAAGCCGAAAGAGATGCAAAACCATGGGCACTAACATTGAAAGCCATCATGATATCTTCCATCATGATGCTTGGTGAAACACGAATTGTATATTGATAAAGGTAGTAAAGAACAGCACATCCCCACATCAGGTAGTGCATGTAATGATGACGATTTTTCATTGAATAAACCCCTAGCTAGAAATAACAAATACACAAGCAGCCGTCGCGGCCCCAAACTAACTAGGTCGATGATAATTCTTTAAAAAAATCAACAAGTTTAATGTTTTCATCATACGCTAATGATGATTAATCCGTATTATACTGTCAAGCTCATTTTCTGTCTTGATTTTAATATCAGGACCTGATTTGTCTTATAGGTGGAGAGTGGGGCTATTGACACCATCTTAACCTATATAGGTTGATGGCATTAGCTTTAAGTTGATCGATCTAGACAGGGAGCTTATTAAGGCAATGAATTCCGTTGCTCAAAGCAGCCTAAGTCCAAGCTTAATTGAAGTTGAGGATTACCTTATCTCTCAATGCCTTGTGCGTGAAGACCAGCTGGATATTGCTCGCCAACATTGTCTATCCAAACACCTTTCTCTTGTTCGAACATTGACCAACCTGGGTTATGTTGATGAAGCCGACATTGCTAAAGTGCAAAGCATTGTATCGGGGTATCCACTTTTCGAAGAAGGTGCAACCCATTATCCTTTATACTTACTTGACAAAGTCCCTCTTGAAGCTTGGCAAAAGTATAAAGCCTTTCCAATTGACGTAACTGATGGACAGGTCATCGTTGCTTTATTGGATGTGTATGATTTTGATGGCATCGCTACGCTTCAATATTTTTTAGGTGCGCAAACATCTTTGGGGTTTGCTGTAGCCACAAGCTCACAAATCGAGAAATTACACTTTCTCCATTTTTACCAAGAAGGTCGTGTCCGAAAATTCTTATGCGAAAATCCGTCTGAACCCGCATCCAATTTACCATTAGCCACCCAGCTCATTGATCTACTTCTCGAAGAAGCGGTTGATCAAAACGCAAGTGATATCCATTTTATACCAGAAGACACTTGTGTCATCGTTCGTCTACGAACAGACGGTGTTTTACGGCAAGCTCATACCTTCCATAAAACGTATTGGCCACACCTTTGCAATCGATTAAAAGTTTTGGGGAACCTTGATATCAGTGAAACTCGAACATCCCAAGATGGGCGATTTCTCATTGAGCACCGAGGACATAAAATCGACTGCCGTTTATCATCTCATCCAACACTATCCGGCGAGAGCCTTGTCATTCGCTTTTTATCACAAGGAAAAGAGGGGCCTCAATTGGAGCAACTTTCTCTTCCACAAGAGCAAATTGCTCTGTTGAAAGAATTAGCGTTAGCGCCTGAGGGCTTAATCATTATCGCTGGCCCTACTGGTTCTGGCAAAACAACCACCCTTTATGCTTTGTTGAATTTTCTCAATAAACCAGATGTAAATATTATGACGCTAGAGGATCCTGTAGAGTACAGACTGGCGCATATTCGACAAACACAAATTTCCGATGGTTTTAATTTCGCAGCAGGCATCAGATCTATCTTAAGACAGGATCCAGACATCTTGCTCTTGGGAGAGATTCGTGATCCTGAAACAGCACAAATGGCTCTACATGCTGCGCTGACAGGCCATAAAATTTTGACCACAGTTCATACCATGGATGTTCCGCGAACCATCTTTAGGTTGCAAGAATTAGGCCTCCAACGAGAACCCATTTGCTATGCTACACTTGCAATTATCTCCCAAAGACTCTTACGCAGACTATGTCCTTCTTGCAAAAAAGAAACTCAAGATGCATTCTTTAAAGAACCTGTTTATGAAAAAAGTGGATGCCAGGCCTGCAATCATACAGGGTATAAAGGAAGGTTTCCGATTGCCGAAATAGTTATTATGACACCTCAATTGCGAGAGGCATTTTTATCCATTGGGCAACAACAAGACTTATCTTCTCTCTTAGCGAATTTTGGCGCATCAACTTCCTTGTGGGAGCAAGGTATCAGCTATGTCAAAAAGGGACATACATCTATGGCCGAATTAAAACGAGTGCTCGGCCAACAATGGGGTACGCCATGACCATTTACATTTATCGGACTATGCGCTCACCTCAGTCTATTACGACCCTCATGCTTGAAGCTAAAAACAAACGACACCTGCTTTCAAAAATTCCTCATTCTAAGCTGTCATTATTATCCATTAAGCCGCTGCTCAAATCTTGGAATGCACATGACAAAGTTGAATTCTGGCGCAGCTTAAGTGTTTTGCTAAGCGCTGAGATCAAAATACACGAGTGCTTAAAAATAGCATCTGAATCATTTTCAAAACCCTCTTTAAAAATTTTTGGGCGCACACTTTGTGAGCTGCTTCAAAGTGGGCATAGCTTGTCTGATTGTTGCAGGCAGTTTCCAAGTTTTTTTAGTCATATAGATACGGCTCTTATTGATGTCGCAGAAAAAACTGGTTCCCTACCTACTATTGTCGATGATCTTTTTAAAATGGCTTTAATAAAGCAAAAAATGCGAGAACATTTTTTAAGTGCCTGTATTTATCCGAGCGTCCTGTTGGCCATCGTGATTGGAGTTTTTATTTTTTTTGGCAACCTCATATCTGGCAGCGAGCTTTCACAAGCATCACGTTTCGCTGACCAAAATTCATTTGAACCAAACTTTTTAACAGTGTGGTTATCTAGCCTTTCTGGATTTACTCTCATTTTTTTCACCTTGGCAAAATCAACAAAAATCCAATCATACCTGACGCAGGTACTCATTAATATGAAGCTTTTTCCAAGTAGTTTATCTATCTTGTGCTACCAACACTGGCTTTATGGCTTATCGCTTTTATTGACTCACAATATAGCCTTAGTGGAAAGTTTAAAGCTTTCCTCAATGCTTTTAAAGCGCCAAAAATCCTTGAGTATTTATGAGAATGTTCTAGGCGGTCAATCTCTTTCAACGGCCATTGAGCAGTGTTTTCCAGATTTCCCAATGTTATTTCTAGGGCAAGTTCGTATTGCTGAACAATCAGGTAAACTAGCTGCCGCTTTTCGTGCTATGGCAATGCAAGCACACGATTATTCCGTCATGATCCAAGGTCGCCTTAAAGAGTGGGTACAACCTGTAGGCATTCTCATCGTTGGAAGTTTATTGTGTGCCCTTATCTTAGACGTTATTGCCCCTCTTTATAATTTGATTTTGGAGCTGGCATGAAAATTTCCATAATACTTCTAGATCATATAATTCTATGGGGTCGAGAGAATGAATCTATTCAGAACTTTACTCCGGTTAGCTTAAGCAATGGCATTCAAGAGGCACTCCAAACACTTGCCCATGAGATTAAGCAATATAAGAAAGTTAAACTTTATATTTTTCTCCATTTAAGCAACACACAATATGAACGTGTTGAATCTCTCGATGGCTTGTCATTCTTTGAAAAATTAGCTTTTAAAAAGAACCAGAAACAACGCCTTTCATCACATTGTATTGCTTATGGGTCTGTATCAACAAAGGATAAGGCAACAATCTATATTCGCCAACAGCACTCTGAAATGCTTGAAGAATTTTTTGAAGCATGCGCTAAACTACAATATCCTATTATTGGGTTATATTCCTTCACATTTGCTTTATGCCAACACGCAGGCAATCTGCTCAACCGCAAAGTAAAAACGCATACAACCTCTCCATGGGTGGTAGCGTATTTTCAAATTCCCCATATGCCAGACTTTCTCATCGTCATCCATAAAGAAAGTCCTACGCTGATCCGTATTTTGCATGATTCAAGCAAAAGCGATCAAGAAATTGTTAAGATTTTCAAACATGTGCAAGGCCAAAGTATGGAAAAACCTACCTTTGCTTGTTTTGGGGATCATATGCACTTGGGTGATTCACTACCTTGGGGACAGTTCATTTCGGACAATAAAATTACAAATGTCTTTGAACTCTCCGGCCCTGCTATACCGTTATGCTCCCCCCTTAATAGAAAATGCTTCATTTGGAAAACCTCCTTGCGGCTTAAAACTGCCTCTCTTATCATTGCCCTAAGCATGATTTTTTTAACAGGCATTGCTTCTTGGTATGAGCACCATTTGGATCAAAAAATTATAGCATGGGAGAGTCAAAAAGCGAGCACACACGAAATTCTATTGCCACAGGGATTCAATACACAAAAAGCAATTATGCAGTTATCTGATCTAACTTATAAGTATCATCCACTGGATATCTGGAAACGCTTAAATGCATGTATACAAATTTTACCACCGCTCATGCAGTTTGATTATCATCAGCAACAAGATACAGAAACCATTCGCCTAACATTTAAAGCTAATATGGCTGCTGAAGATATACTCGCAACTCTTAGTGACACCTTGGGAACAAAGGATATTGTCATTACGGCGAAACCAAAATTTATGGATCACACACAAGCTTACATGGTCACAAACCATCAAGACGAAACAGATGCCTCTTTAACCCTTGAAGTAAATTTTCATTATAAACATGACCAATAAGTTCTTTAGACATTTTCACGGCGATTTGTTTTTATGGGTCTTTCTATCCTTAATTATCAGTTTTGGTGGCGGCTACTTATGTGCGCACAAAGCTTTTCTTATCATCGAAAAAAAGCGTAGCCTAGATCGAGATAAAGCTATTTATCTTCACAAAACCGCTCTTGAGTCACAGGATCAACAATGGCTAACAAGGCTTTCTCGAGAGAATGATCTTTTCGAAAAAATGAAATCTCACCCTTACATCAATCCTTGCGATCGAGCGATAGCTCGGGACATTATTTTTAACTCATCCCCACAATTCGTAACACCAGAACAAATAACTTTCGAACCTGAAACCACTCTGATGACAGAGCATGAATATACATTTTGCAGTCAGCTAATTCGTATCTCATTCACAGCTTCAAATGACGTTCCTATTTTTGTATGGATTGCAGCCCTTGAGGAGCAAATGCCCGGCCTTCTTAAAATTGAGAAGCTATCCATTAGTCGCCCCTTATTAACAACAAAAAACTTGAAAGGAGAGTTAGTCTGTCAATGGTCCTTCTTAAGAATCTCATTATAGTAACTTTTATAGCATTTACTATTAGAGACGCTCTTTCAAGTTCACCCGATTCAATACAAATCCCCTCACTGTTTTTTCATGACCATATTACCACCACCGCAGCTATTGATACTTCTTTCAAGAAGTCAGAAGGTATTCAACTTGATGGCATCATTTGGCAAAATTCAGATAAATGGACTATTTGGATTAATGGGGAGAAAATAACAAACCAACAACATCACCCCTTATATGACATAATGCTTGTTACCGAACATATGGTTCAAATACGTTTATCAAATGGCGAAGTCATTTCTTTAAAGCCTGGGCATAAAAATTAAGGGGGCTTGTCTGCCCCCTTGCCTTAAGCCCCATCAAAATCTTAGTGTTTTCTAACTGGTTTTTTAGCTGGCTTTCTAACTGGTTTCTTAGCTGGCTTTTTAGCTGGTTTCTTAGCAGCTTTCTTTGGCTTAGCTTTAGCCTTTGCTTTAGCTTTTGCTGGTTTCTTACCGCCTTTGGCTTTCTTGTCAGCTTTCTTTGGCTTAGCTTTAGCTTTTGCTGGTTTCTTAGCGCCTTTGGCCTTCTTATCAGCCTTCTTTGGCTTAGCTTTAGCCTTTGCTTTAGCTTTAGCTTTTGCTGGTTTCTTAGCGCCTTTGGCCTTCTTATCAGCCTTCTTTGGCTTAGCTTTAGCCTTTGCTTTAGCTTTAGCTTTTGCTGGTTTCTTAGCGCCTTTAGCCTTCTTATCAGCCTTCTTTGGCTTAGCTTTAGCCTTTGCTTTAGCTTTAGCTTTTGCTGGTTTCTTAGCGCCTTTAGCCTTCTTATCAGCCTTCTTTGGCTTAGCTTTAGCCTTTGCTTTAGCTTTTGCAGGTTTCTTGCCGCCTTTACCCTTCTTCTTATCAGCCTTGTCTTTAGCCTTCTTCTTGTCCTTGCCGCCTTTACCCTTCTTATCAGCCTTACCCGCACTTATTTTGTCTTGAACCGCAGCAGCAAGATCACCTGCAGGAGATTCAGCAAGATTGTCTTTTAATGCATTAGCTTTATCTTGCACATCTTCAGCATTTCTTACTACATCTGCAACTTCATGAAGTTCTCCGGCTAAACTATCTGCTCCAACTGCGCTCAATACATCATCAACTTGGCTTTCTGTTGCATCAATTGCATCCTGTGAAGATGGAGTAGCTGCATCACTATCACCATCCGCATCCGCATCAGCTTTAGGCTCATCACCATCCGCATCCGCATCAGCTTTAGACTCATCACCATCCGCATCCGCATCAGCTTTAGGCTCATCACTGTCTGCATCCGCATCAGCTTTAGGCTCATCACTATCACCATCCGCATCCGCATCAGCTTTAGGCTCATCACTGTCCGCATCCGCATCGTCTTCATCTTTAGCTGTAAGCGTGTCGAGAGCTGCATCATCGTCATCTGAGTCAGCATTAACCGTAGTTTCATCATCCTCCTGCGCGTAAGCAGCTTGAGGTTGGGCCAGCGATATACCAGCAATCGACACCATTATAAATAATAGCGAATTTCTCAGCATTTCTTGCAAACCTTTACACGCAGTCATAGGCCACTCCCCTTAATTTAATCATTTGAATTAAATGTAACCAAAAATGGTTTAAGATTTGTGAATTTATGCCTAAAAAACAGTAAATGGGCTTATTATTCTAAGGTTTTTCAAAAAAATTTATCAAAAACTTATTTTTTGCAAGCTTTACTTACTGCTAAAATTTTATCTTTGATTGATGAATTTAACTGCCCTGCATTGACTGATTGAGCTTCAGATTCACTTATGACTTTCTCTATTTGCTCTATGGCACAGGCACATGCTGCCGCAGAACTTTTTTTCACACAACCTTGTGTGAATTTTTCTTTAAAGACGTTTGAAAGCTTAGAAGCATCTTTTTCTTTAGAACAACCAGCCAGCATCAGGCCGATAGCTAAAGTCATTGTATAAAACATTTTTGTATGAGTCATGTCCATCTTCCTTTTGTGATTTTATGGCCATTATTATAACAAAATTATAAACAAAATGTAAATGGGGTTTATATTTTTAAACGATTGGCGACTCACCCACTTAAATTTATTTGAAAGAAAAAGCGCGCCCAAATTTCAGGCGCGCTAACACTTAAATAAAGCCTTAATTCAGTTTATAAATCTTTTAAGGATTAATTTCTTCCTTTATGAACATGATCGCCATCGTGTTCATGATCTTCATGTTGAACCTCATCGCCATCATGGTGATCTTCTTCACCATCATGATGCTCTGCTTCGCCATCATGATGTTCTTCATGATTAACAGCCGAAGAATCAGCTCCAGGAACAGCCTTAGCAGCTTCCGTATTTGCCATTGCGTGCTGCCCATAGGCCAACGCTACCAATAAACTCAGTACAAATGTAATTTTCTTCATTTTATTCCCTGCATCAATTAACTTAAATTGCTTGAGGGGATTCCCTCATCGGCCAGATTAAAACACCATTTTTCTCATTTGGCCAGCGAAATTAGCATGAGAATTTTTCTCACATCTTAAGCGAAGCCATCACATATGTTGGACCATAAGAATGTGAAGCCAAAAGGTCCTTAAGTGATGCAAGTTCAGGTAACACTCCCCAAGGTGACGCTAGTTCCTCAAGGTGAATGCCGCCAGTAATAAAGATTGTATCGATCCCTTGATTATACGCACCTTGGATGTCAGTGTATAAAGAATCACCAATAGCAACACACTTGCTTTTAGGATGTTTGCATAAATTCTTGAAAACATGATCATAAACACTGCCATGCGGCTTGCCAAAATAGATCACATGCCCACCCATTTGGTTATATCGTTCAGCCAATGAACCGGCACACAAAGCCAGGCCCCCTTGATACCTTACAACTCGATCTGAATTGGCACAAACGAGTGGCAACTTATGGAAAAGAGCCTGCTCAAATATCTCGTCCAAATCATAAACTTGCTGATCCCAGGTCAACGTATCTGAGCAAAGCAAAAACTGAGCTGCCTTAAGATCAGGCGTTTTGATAGCCCCAATGCCTTCATAAAGTGAAACGTCTTTTTCCGTCCCAATATGATAGAACTCTTTAAAACCGTTCTCTTTAACGAAGGATCTTAAAAAATGATGGGTTTGCTCTCCAGAAGTATGGATGCTTTCATACAAATCAGGCAAAATTCCCATATCTTCAAGCTTCTTGCGTGACACACAGATCCGGCGTGGTGCATTGGATAAAAAGATAACGGATTTCCCAGACTTCTTGAGAAAAGTCAGCGCTTCTATTACACCCGGATATGGAGTTTGCCCATCATGCGTCACACCCCATAGATCAATAAGATACTCATCATAACGATCACTAATTTGTGATAATCCGCTGATCAATTGGGGTTGGATAAGATCGTTCGTCATAATGCCGGGCCTTTATGGTGATTTCTCAGTGAGATTGCCACGGCTTTTCAAGCCAAGCAATGAGAAAATTGGGCGTCATGCCTGGGATGATGGCCCCCCGCTTTCGCGAAGGTGACAGCAGAAGAGGCGCAAAGATGGCAGGGAAAAGAGCGAAGGTGACAGCAGAAGAGGCGCAAAGATGGCAGGGAAACCAGGCACATTCCTTTGCCTTCCCGCACCTCCCTTCGTTATCGTGCACCACTTTGCCTTCCCGCACACCCCTCTTAGTCATTCCCGCACTTGATGCGGGAACCCAGTCCTTTGGTTGCAACATCCTGGATTGCCACACCTAGGTGCAACGAAGGCTCGCAATGGCAGGAGGCACTTGTTGCAAAATTGCATCAATCAACAAAAAACATATAACAAATCAATGAGTACACCTAGGCAGGCCTAGAAAAGGGTGTTAGCGTGACCACAAAATAGTTTTAAAAGGGCTAAACATATGTGTTTGCCTTAATAGTTTTTAAATGGGAGAAAAACTAAATGAATACAATGACAAAAAAATCTCTGCTCTTAGGCGTTTCGGCACTCGCCGTTGTTATGTCTGTCGCCATGAGCTCAAATATGGCTGTGGCTTCTGCAGTCAGCGTTGGCGCTGCAACGACAGCATCTACCGCTACTAATACTAATGATTATACCTTTAACGTGAACGATGGTGTTCTCACTACAGGCGACAGCAGCACCGCTATCAGCATGGATGGAGCCATCTCAATAGGTAGCGGCATTACAGGGTCAACCATTTCTGCTGGTGAAAATACTACGCTTAATACTAGTACGGGTGCAATTAACCTCGGAGCAACAGGTATTTTGTTAACAAACGCTAAAACCGTTACAGTCGCAACGAGTAAAACACTAACAGTTGGTACAGCAAAAATTGGCATAGGAACTTTGACTGTTACAGGTACGCTTGCAGCTCCAACAGTTCAATTTACAGGAGATGGAACTCTTACTATCTCTGCTACAACTGGTACTGCTACATCTTTGACGGCTATTAAAACAGATGCTACCAACACAGGTACTGTTGCTGTCAACCATGTCGCGGGTGTGAGCTCCTCTCTTGCATATGGTTCATCCGATAAAGTGCTAAAAAAGGTCACTTTTACTGAGGCGAGTGGAACCTTTGATATTGGTGCAGCTGTTTATGCTACCAATACTGCAATTGGCGCCAATACAACATTACAGCTAAGTAAGGGAGCTTCGATAAATGGCGCGTTAGATGGCTCTGGTTCTTTGGTTATTAACTCTGATCAGGTAACAGGTGGAGATGTTGGTGCTGCTACCGCCTTAACATTAGTTACAGTTAATGCAAGTGACACATACTCAGTTAACCATAACCTAAAATCTACAAACATCACCCTCAACTCAGGCTCAAGCCTCAAGTTTGGAACATCAGGCACGCCTACCGTGACAGTTACAGGTGCTATCGATGGTTCTGCTGCTAGCACAGGTGCTATTACCGTTGCCGCTGGCACAACAACCTTTAAGACTGCTGTGGGTAATACAAAAACTTTGGGTAGCTTCACAGTTGCAAACGGTGCAACAGCTGAGTTGGAGGCTGTACTTAAGGCTGATGCTGTTACTGTGGCAGGTACGTTGAAAACAAAAAGTGCCATAACAGCTCCAATTGATGGCGCTGGTACATATGTTGTAACTGGTACTCACACCACAGGCGGCACAATTGGTGCAACAACTGCGCTTGGTGAAATTAACGTAGGCAGTGCTTTTGTATTAACATTGGCGAAAGCGGCTAAGGCAAGCAAGTTTACACTTGCAGGCTCAGCTGCAGGCTTAACAATCGACGCTGGCGGAAGCTACTCAGGCCCTATTGATGGTTCTGTTGCTGGTAACGGTGTTGTTACAATCAACGACACCACAGTCAATTCCGGTGGTGCGATCGGTTCTACGTTCGCAATCGCAACGTTAAAAGTTAACGATACAATGACCTTTAACGCTAATCATGCTGTAAAGACAGGCATTACCGAGCTTAACGGTACTTCTGGTACATTAAATGTCAACGTCGCTGGCTCAGATCTTGGTTCAATCAAGGGTACGGTTGCTGATAATGGTATCTTGAACATTAACGCCAACACCACAATTGGAACTGCCTTCAATAACAAGATTGGTCAAATCAACATCTCTAACTCAACATTGACAGCAACGGCTGCCTTTAATGCGTCAACTGTTACTGTTAAAGATGGTGGTATATTGAAGCTGGCTGATGTTGACGTAACTGCTCCTAACGCAGCAACAGTTGTTAACAGCGGTGGTACTGTCGATGTTGGTGGCAAAACCCTTACAATCACAGCTGGTAGCTTGACGCTCGAGAAAGGTTCAACCTATAAGTTTAAGTTGACCGGTGCCGGTGGCGCATCAGGTTCTGCTACAACAAACACAGGTCATGTTGCTATCGCAACTGGTGCGGTTACAGTTCAATCTGGTGCAAACTTTGAGGTTGATGCTGGCGATCAGCTCATTGAAGATGGCAAGTACTATAAGGTTGCGTCAGGTGGCGCAGCTGCGACAGTTGTTGGGACACCAAAGAAAGAGTATGGTTTGGTAACATATGAATTCTTAGCTTCAACTTACGATGTTTTGGCAAAGACAACAGTTAGAACCATGGATCAAGTAGCTGGTATCACTGGCTCACGTTTGGTTGGCACAGCTGCTGCTGTTCAAGGCGCGATGACAAACGGTGCGATTGCGACTCAGCTTCGTGTGTTGCAGTCTTACACAGCTCCTCAAATTGAGGCTGCTTTGAAGACCTTCGATGGTGCGACAAACTTTGCTGCTGTTCAATCAGCCGCCAGCACAACTAGCAACGCGCATGGTGCGATTGATGCAAATGCAGGCAGCGCAGCGATTGCTGTTGCTGAGCTTGTTGGTGCTCCTGCACAAGGCCATGCTGTTGCTGCTGGTAACGTTGTTCCAGCCGCTGCTGCAGCCGGCTCACACGGCTTGGAAGCTTGGGGCCAACTCTTGGGTGCAACAGAAGATCAATCACGCCGTGAATCCTATGAAGGATACAAGGGTGATACCGTTGGCTTCACATTGGGTGTCACAGGACACATAATGGATGGCTTGAAGGCTGGTTTGGCATTCACTTACGCTGATTCAAAAATCAAAGAAAAGTTGAACGCCAGCAAAACAGACTCAAAGAGCTACTTGCTCAGCCTCTATGGTACCTACAGCCCAATGAACACATGGTTCGTTGATGGTATCTTCACAGGCGCTTCCAACAAGTACGAAGCTAAGCGTCTTGACCTTCTGGGCACATTGTATAACTCAGACTTTGGTGGCAATATGCTCTCCGCTAGCTTCAAGGGTGGTTACAATGTAAAAGTTGGTGATGGCATGGTCTTCAGCCCATTCGTAGCCGTAAAAGGTGGAACAACCAAGATCGATGCCTACACTGAATCAGGTGGCGCAGCGCCAATGGCCGTTAGCGAGAACAGCATCAACAGCATGCAAGCTGGCTTGGGTGCCCGTGTTGTTATGACAACAAAGGCAATGGAAGGCTGGAACTTGTCACCACAATTCAACGTTGCTTGGATGCATGAGTTCAACGATAAGGCTCGTACAGTCAACGCAACCTGGGTTGGTCAACCAATGCAAGTTAAGACTGCGAAGTTTGCTTCCGAGATCATCACCGGTGGTGTTGGCTTGAAGGCAGCTTCAGACACAGGCACTTCCGTATCTCTTGACTACAGCTTCACTGCAAAGAACAGCTTTGTCGGACACACCGGATTGCTCCGCGTCGGATACAACTTCTAAGCCTCAAAGCTTAAAAAAACAAAAAGGAGGCCCTGGTTTTTCAGGGCCTTTTTTGTATAATGAAAAACCTCCTTTTGTCTTCCCCGCACCCCTCTTTGTCTTACCGAACCCCCCCTTTGTCTTACCAGACACCTTCTTTTGTCTTTCCCACACTTGATGCGGGAACCCAGGCTTTTTATGGCCCCCCGCTTTCGCGAGGGTGACAAGAAAAACAGTGTCTTTCCCACACACCCCTCATTGTCATTCCCGCACCCCTCTTTGTCTTACCGCACCCCTCATTGTCATTCCCGCACCCCTCTTTGTCTTTCCCGCACTTGATGCGGGAACCCAGGCTTTTTATGGCCCCCCGCTTTCGCGAGGGTGACAGGAAAAAGAGCGAAAGTGACAAGAAAAAGAGCGAAGATTACAGTAGAAGAGGCGCAAAGATGACAGGGAAAAAACGAGGAGGACAGGGAAAAGAGCGAGAATGCACAACTTTCTCAGAACTTAAGCAACACTTCCCTCATACCTGACAGGGAAGAAGCGCTGGCATGACAAAAAGTCGAAAATGTGGATAGTTTTACCTAAAGCAACTTATTGGCAAAAATACAGGCGCTTTTATGATTTGCCCCACAATCTTCCAAAGGCGGCTGACTAAGTTGGCAAACATTCTTGCGATAGCGACAACGATCCAAGTATATGCACCCATTAGTACACACCACCTGTAACCCAACGTCAAAAGGCAACCGCCCCTTATTATTATGCACCACGGGATACATAGGAACGGGAACAGCCGCAATAAGATCTCGAGTATAAGGATGCTGGGGCGCAGAAAAAATCTTGTCGGTATCACCTTGCTCCAAAATCCGCCCTTTGTACATAACCGAAACAGAATGGGCCATCAATTTAACCACAGCCAAGTTGTGGGAAATAAACACCAAGGCCATCCCCATCTGCTGCTGTAACTCGAGCAGAAGCTTGAGGATTTGCGCTTGAACAGAAACATCCAGAGCGCTTACAGGCTCATCACACACTAAAATTTTTGGCTCCAAAATAATCGCCCTGGCAATAGCAATCCTCTGGCACTGCCCTCCAGAAAAAGTATGCGGATATCTTTGCAAATCCGCTGCGGTTAAACCAACTTTGTCGACAGCATCGCTAACTTTTTGATTTCTTTCAGATTCCTTGAGAAGATACCTATGCGTTAATAGGGGCTCTTCCAGTATTTCCCGAACATTCATCATAGGGTTTAAGCTGGCCAGTGGATCTTGAAAGACCATTTGCATTTGCGACTGAATATATTTTTTAAACAAAGGGCTAACATTATAAATATTTTCATTTTCAAAAAAAATACTGCCCCGCCTCGGCTTGAGAAGCCCCATAATCGAGCGGGCTAATGTTGTCTTCCCGGAGCCAGACTCTCCGACAATAGCCAATGTTTTCCCAGCTTCCACTCTTAAGGATGCATGCATCACCACATCATCAAGCTGAACTTTCTTAAACATACTCGGCGCGGAATCGTACCGCAGAAAAACTTCATTGGCCGAAAGAACACTCATGAAGCCCCCTGTGGATAAAGATGGCAAGCAGCCATAATATTTGGCGCGACAGAAATCATCGATGGCTCTTTTACTGTACAAACCGCCATCACATGTGGGCAACGGGGCGCAAATGGGCAGCCCTTGATTTCATGATCAAGGACAGGTGGCTGCCCAGGAATGGGAAATAAATCATCCTGATTCATATCAAACTTGGGAACAGAAGCCATCAGCGCTTGGCTGTAAGGGTGCTTTAAATTTGAGAAAAACTGGGAGGTAATCGATTGCTCAACAATCTGCCCAGCATACATCACTGTCACATAATCACAAAGCTGTGCCACCACCCCTAGGTCATGGGTGATTAACACAATGGATGTGGAATGAGATTTGTGGATATCTTGAATTAACTCTAAGATTTCCGCCTGAATAGATACATCAAGCGCGGTTGTTGGTTCATCAGCAATAATAAGCTTAGGCTCATTAACTATAGCCATAGCAACAATAATGCGTTGTTGTTGACCACCTGAAAGCTGATGTGGGTATTTCTTCATAACAGCACGTGGATCGTTCATTTTAACGCTTAGCAACAACTCTTCTGCTAAATGAACAGCTTGGGGCTTACTTAAGCTTTGGTGCGCCAAAATTGTCTCCAAAATTTGAGCGCCTACATTCATATAAGGATTCAAAGCGCTCATCGGATCTTGGAAAACAAAGCTGATATCCCTTCCCCGGATCTTATTCAACTCACTTTTGCTTAAAGATAGCAAATCTACCCCGTTAAACTCGGCTTTCCCAGACACTTGAGATGCTTGGCTTAGCCCAAACAGGCTCAAAAAGGTCTGTGTTTTCCCCGAACCAGATTCCCCAACCACTCCTGTGATTTTATTTTTGGGGATAAAAAGGTTAAGCCTCCTTACAGCCTGGATCTGACCGTTTGTCGTTCTAAAATGAACATTAAGGTCTTGTATGTTGAGTATTGATTCCACAACCATCCCTTACTTTAAATGCTGATCGAACAAAGCATCTCGAAGGCCCTCACCCAGAATATTGAGACAAATCACAATAATGCACAAAGTCCCTGCAGGAAATAACAATAGCCACGGAGCTTCCGTAAGCTGCTGGCTACCATCCGAGATCAGAACACCCAGGCTTGTCATCGGCTCCTGCACACCCAGCCCCAGAAAACTAAGGAAGCTTTCCAAGATGATGGTCTGAGGAATCGTCATAGTCATATAAACAATCACTGGCCCCAGTAGATTGGGAATAATATGCCGACGAATGATTGTGAATGGCGGCACGCCTATCGAACGAGCCGCCGTAATGTAGTCTTTCTGTTTAATAGTCAAAGCCTGGCCACGAACAATGCGCGCAATGGTTAGCCATTCCACAGCCCCCAACGCGAAAAATATCAAATATATGCTCTTGCCCATAAAAACCATGAGGAGGATAACAAAAAAAATAAATGGCATAGCATATAAGATATCGACAATACGCATCATGATACCATCTACCCGCCCGCCAAAATATCCTGCTATAGCCCCATATGACACACCAATAAACACACTCACAGCCGAGGCAAAGATACCAATCAGAATTGATATGCGCGCACCCATTAGCACTCGCAAAAACAAATCTCTCCCATTATTGTCTGTCCCAAAGAAATGCCCTTTTTCAAAAGAAGGCCCAATGGTAATCGCATCCCAAAACACATCATCAAAGTGATAGGCACTGATGGTGACGCCAAAAAAAGCAATGAAAACCAAAAGCCCCAAAACAACGATACTGATCATAACGGATGGTTTTTTGATAAACCTCCTGAGCGAAAGCTGCCAAAGCGAAACCGAGGCTGAAGCCGACGTGGGCGCAGACAAAGGAATATCTTTCATCCACCGCCTCTTCTTTCATAATCAACCCTCGGATTAAGCCCGCTATAGATAAGATCCATCAAAAGATTGCTCAAAATGATAAGAACACCAAAAAATATTACCATCCCCAAAACCAGCGTATAGTCCCGATTTAACCCGCCTTGAATAAAATAACGACCAATGCCGGGTATACTGAATATTTGCTCGATCACAATCGAACCGGATAAAATTGATGCTGTTGCTGGTCCTAAATAAGAAACGACAGGCAACATAGTCGGCCGAATAGCATGCACCCATATAATGCGCGCTGCTTTGAGCCCACGCGCTTTTGCAAAAAGTATATACCTCGATTGCAAGACCTCTAACATAGCACCACGCACCAAACGCGTAATGTAAGCAATTTGGGGAATAGCTAGAGAAATTATAGGTAAAAAGTATTGTTTAGGCGTATCACCCCATCCTCCCACTGGCAGCCATTTAAGAACAACAGCAAACAACAAAGACAATGCAGGCGCTATGACAAATGAAGGCATGGCTAGAAAAAGCATCGTCATCCCCATGACAATGTTGTCAAATAACCTAGACTTATAAATAGCCGCCATAGCACCCAAACTTATGCCCAGAATTAGAGCAACAAGAACAGCCAGCCCCCCTATCCTCAACGAAACAGGCGCTCCCTTTTTAATAAGCTGAGAAACGCTGTAGTCATGATACTTAAAGGAGGGCCCCAAGTCCCCTCGAATGACGCCACCAAGATAATTAAGATATTGAACATATAAAGGTTTATCGAGATGATAAGCAGCCTTAAGGTTTGCTTCAATCTCAGGGGGAACATTTCGATCTTGGTCAAAAGGCCCACCAGGCACACTTCTCATTAAGATAAAAGCTAACGTAATAATGATTAAAAGAAGTGGCACCGCGCCAATAAGTCTCTTAAAAGCATATGTCATGTCGTTGCTTTAAATCTTAGGTATTTTGTCGGATGACGGTTCAGAATATTTGGCTTAAACCCCTCAATATCTTTTGAAACCAAATCTCGTGATTTCATAAAGAACAGAGGAATAATTGGTTGCGCATAAAGTAGCCGCTCTTCAGCTAAGCTCAAAACCCTATGTCGCTCATTAATATCTAAAATATCACCCGCTTGCTTGAGAAGGCCATCGTAAATTTTATCGCTGTATCTCACCATATTGGAAGAATCGTCAGATGCAAATATGTCTAAAAATGCATGGGGGCTATTATAGTTGGCCACCCATCCCATCCGAAAAATTTCTGATGTAACATCGCTCTTAAGGTTGCTAATAAAGACCTTCCATTCTTCATTTCTCAAGGTCACATTAGCATTAAAAGCCTTTTTCCACATTGCCGCAACGGCAATAGCAATCTTTTTATGATCCTCGCCCGTATTAAACGATATCGTTAACTCAATAGGCTTTTCAAAAGAATAACCTGCATCCGCAAATAACTGCCGCGCAAGCTTTAATTGCTTTTCATATGGTTCATCAGCCAGCTGAACTTTAGGCGGCTGATAGCCTTTGACAAAAGGAGGGGTAAACGTATAGGCAGGCTCACCATTCCCTAAAACAATTTTCTCACATAACACCTTACGATCAATAGCATAATACAAAGCACGACGCAGTTTTGGATTGTCTTTAAAGGTTGGGTGATCAATATTAATCCCAAAGAAATATATTGCCAAATGCGGATGAGTAAAGAGCGCCTCAGAGTACTGCTTGGCCACAGCTTTGAACTGATTAATGGGAACAGCAAAGGCAATATCAACCTCACCAGCAACAAACTGCCTAACTGCGGTAGTATGAAACTCATTGGGGATAAAGCAAACTTTCTCAATATTCACATTGTCTCTATCCCAATAGGATTGAGATTTTTTGAGCACGATTCGCTCATGCGGCACCCACGTTTCCATAACATAGGGGCCATTACTAACAATATTCCCTGATTTAAGCCACTCTTTCCCAAATTTTTCAATCACTGCCTTGGGTACAGGCATTGCAATGGGGCCTGCCAAAATATCAATCAGATAAGGTGTCGGGTTCGTAACTCTAATTTCAAGCGTATTTGCACTTATAGCTCGCACGCCTAACTCTTCTGGACGCCTGGCGTTCTTGATAATATCTTGAGCATTAATAATCGGCAACAATAGGTAGCTTTGTTGAGAGGCTATTTTCGGATCCACACCACGACGCAAAGCATAGACAAAATCTTCAGCCACAACTGGATCGCCATTTGACCATTTAAGGTTATCACGCAAGGTGAATGTATAAACTTTACCATCTGGGCTGAGTGTCCAGGATGTGGCCGCGGCTGGACAAATCTCACCCTCCGCATTTTCACACACAAGCCCCTCAAATAAGTCTCTTACAATACGGTAAGACTCCACTGTATTGCATAGCTGCGGATCAATGGAAACAGGCTCACTGTCGTTTGATATTCTTAAAACTCGCCCTTGATTTTGACTTTCAGCAGCGTGCGAAATTGAAGAAAGACACAAGAATACAAAGGCAAGAACAAACATCACCTTTAGATGCTTCAAAATAATACACAAATACTCACATCCTTATCTTTAAATTAAGCGTTCTGATTTAAAGACTTTCTTGATCTAATGCGAATCAAGGCAAATCCTACGCCTCCTATTATAAGGGCAATTGGTATAATCGCCAAGCCAAGAGTATATGCCTTGGCACTGTAGACATGGATCCCATCAATAATAGTTCCATCCCATGCAGCTTCCATAACCTTTCCAATGGATGAATGGAACATATACCCAAAGGCCATAATTACCATGTTCACTGTCGCCGTGGTCAATCCCACCAAAGATTCGCTTACACACGTGCTGGCCTTATAAATAGCAAGAATTTGATAGGCACAGGCAATACCAGTCAGGAAGAACAGTGTCCCCATGGTAAAGGATTGAATTTTACCAAATAACAACATAACGAAAGTCAATGCCATCATTGCCGCGCAAGCAATAATTACTTCATAGTACCGGCCTGTTTTTTCTGCAATAACAGCCAACAAGGGGCTACCAATACCCATTCCAAAAAAGATTAGTGATGGCAAAGATGCGGCCATTGATTTTTCAAAGCCATATGACACCATAAGGTATGACGCACCCCATACATCCGCAAAGCCATCCAATGGCCCCACCATCAAACCTGACAGAAGGCAAATCATAAGAACATTTGGAGTTTTTAAAAGATTTTTCACATCAGCCCAAACGCTTTGAGACAATATCACATCTTCTTTTTGAGCCGGGACCATGATGTAAATGAAGAGCGCTAAAAGGACACCCATAAACATGATCACATGGAGCATGTGTTCATAGCCGATAATTGCCAATTGATAATTTAATGGCTGGCTCCCATAAATCGCTCCCACAAGACCGATTGTTACGGAAATACCCAACATGCGCCCGAATCGCTCTTCTGAGAATGTCATACGAATAATTTTAAAAACACCCAAAATAGCTGCTGACGAGCCAGCACCGATCATAAACCTGCCTATACAGGCCAGCACCCATGAATCAGAATACAACATAGGCATTAACCCAACAACAACAGCAACAATACTAATAGGCAAAACCTTTTTTGGCCCAATTCGGTCCAACATAATACCCAAAGGGATGTGCATTCCTGCATAGCCAAGGTAATAGACACCCGAATATTGGCCAAACACAGTCGCATCAATGTTAAACTTGTGCATGATTTCATCAATCGTAATGCTTGGCAGGATTCTCAAAATATATTGATACGCATAAAAAATAGAAGCCAGAAGCCACACAACCCAGGGAAGCGCACGTTTATAGGAAGCCATCGGTAACCCTTACTTTTTTTAACCATGCCCCATCATAACTTCCTTTTTCATTTTGTCAAAGAGTGGATCTAATCTTTATCCATTTGATAATGTTGAGCTTAATTGAGCTTATAAGAGCATTAGCAAAAGCTAACTCATCGTCAAAAAGATGATAGAGGTTCTTATTTAAGCAAGAAAATGAGAGCAATCAACAACAACGCAATGCCTTGGAATAACACGCGTAGTTGCATAAGGCGGTTTTTGTTGTTTTGGTAAAACGGCCCTTGGGAAAACATACCCGCAATGCCCAGGCCCAACGCCCCTGCTGCCGCAAGCATAGCTAAAATGACAAGAAATGAGAATAGATTAGTTGCCGTCACTGAAAACCTTTTGGCCTATTATCCTCGCCATTATGCTCATGACACACGCCAAATGCAAATTTTAAAAAATCTCATGCGACAATTTGCTCATGCCAACCTTTAGCATCTTTAATTCGCCAACATCCTACCCAGAGGCTTACCGCCACATATATGGGCATGAAAATGCGGTACTTCTTGTCCAGCGTTAGCGCCATTGTTGGTCAAAAGACGATAGCCTGGATCTGGCAAATCAAGTTCCCGTGCGATTTTACCCACAGCCCTAACAAAGAATTCGACCTCTCTCGCAGAAGCATTTTGGCTAAAGTCATTAAAATCAATATATGCCCCTTTGGGAATTACCAGCACATGAACCGGCGCTTGTGGCGCTATATCATAAAATCCCAAAACATGCTCATCTTCGTAAACTTTCTTGCAAGGAATCTCTCCACGGATTATCTTGGCAAATACGTTATTTGGATCATAAGGCATTTTAAGACCTCAAAACGGTAAACATAAACAGATAATTAATGAGTAACACGATGCATCATAATTCACAAGCCACGTGGCACGGCACCACAATTTTGTGCGTGCGCAAGGACGGTCACGCTGTTCTGGCGGGAGATGGCCAAGTTTCAATGGGCCCTTTGAAAATAAAGAACAACGCCCGGAAGGTTCGCCGCCTTGGTAATGGCTCTGTCATTGCTGGCTTTGCTGGCGCAACGGCCGATGCGTTAACATTGTTCGAGCGACTAGAAGCCAAACTTGAGCAATATCCCACCCAACTAGCCCGCGCATGCGTTGAATTAGCCAAAGATTGGCGCACTGACCGTTACTTAAGGCGACTTGAGGCCATGATGGCCGTTGCCGATGCTTCCGCCTCTTTCATCCTAACCGGAACGGGAGATGTCCTCGAGCCAGAAGACAACATCATCGGCATTGGCTCAGGCGGCGCCTATGCTTTGGCTGCAGCCAGAGCCCTCTTGCCCATTGATGGCCTCTCGGCCCTTGAGGTTGCTCAACGCTCCATGGCCATTGCAGCCAGCCTTTGTGTTTATACTAATTCGCAAATCACTATTGAAAGTATTCCAGAATGAGCTCTTTCACTCCCCTTTCCGCCGGCCAAGCCTTTACACCTAGAGAAATTGTGAACGAACTTGACCGCTACATCATCGGTCAACATGAGGCCAAAAGAGCCGTTGCCATCGCGCTACGCAATCGCTGGCGGCGTATGCAGCTGGCTTCCCCCATGAGGGAAGAAATCCTCCCAAAAAACATCCTGATGATCGGGCCAACGGGTGTGGGCAAAACGGAAATATCCAGAAGACTCGCCAAGCTCACAGACGCCCCCTTTGCCAAGGTAGAGGCCACAAAATTCACCGAGATTGGCTATGTTGGCCGCGACGTAGAACAAATTATTCGCGACCTGGTTGAAGTAGCTGTCACACAATGCCGCGCTAAATCCATGAAGGTTGTCTCCAGTAAAGCCGAAGATGCCACTCACAACCGCATTATGGATGCCCTCGTAGGCTCAACTGCCTCTCAGGAAACGCGGGATAAATTTATGCGAAAACTCCTGGATGGCGAATTGGACGATAAAGAAATTGAGATCGAGATGCCCGACAATGCTAACCCTGTTTCAACCTTCGATTTGCCTGGCATGCCCGGCTCACAAATGGGAATGATCAATGTGGGCGACATCATCGGTAAAGCTTTAGGTGGACGCACAAAGCTTAAGAAGGTAACAGTGCAGCAGGCCAAGAAAGTCTTGCATGATGAAGAGAGCGATAAAATTTTGGACCAAGAAAAGGTTGTACAAGAAGCCATTCAATCCGTTGAGCAAAATGGTATTGTCTTTCTCGATGAAATTGACAAAATCTGCGCTCGTTCGGAGCGGACAGGCGGTGATGTCAGCCGCGAAGGTGTCCAGCGCGATCTGCTGCCGTTGATTGAAGGCACAAGTGTGACCACCAAATACGGTATCGTCAAAACAGATCATATTTTGTTTATTGCCTCAGGCGCCTTTCATGTGGCCAAGCCATCGGATTTGCTGCCAGAACTTCAGGGCCGCTTGCCCATTCGCGTGGAACTCAAAGCCCTCACCAAAGCTGATTTTGTGAAAATTTTAACTGAGCCTGAAAGCAGCCTGATCAAGCAATACAAAGCCTTGCTTTCCTCCGAATCCGTCACACTGGATTTCACCCCAGACAGCATTCAGGAAATCGCTCAGCTGGCCGAAGAGCTCAACGCCACCGTTGAAAACATCGGCGCCCGCCGGCTCCACACCATCCTCGAGAAGCTTATCGAAGACATCAGCTTCTCAGCCTCCGAGACGCCAGGGAGAACCTATACAATTGATGCCAAGACGGTCAGAGAATCCATGGGCTCCCTGGTCAAAAACACCGACCTGGCACGGTTTATTTTGTAAACAGAATAAGCCTTTACATGCTACTGGATGCCATCACCCGAGACCCTCACCTACCTAACCCGTACCTTGCCCTGAACTTCACCACAACCTCTGGATGCTCAGCGAATCCTGCTAGCCCCAAGGCTTTGCCTTTTGTAACGTTAACCGCCAAGAGAGATCGTCTCACCAGTGCGGGCAGATCCTTCAATGCCTTAACAGCCGGCTCGTCTATCGAGCCATCAAGCTCGCGAGCAACTTTACACTCATCTAAAGACCCACCCCCCAAAGCAGATACCGTAACAGGCCCACCTGTTTTATTCTCCACCACCCAGCGCTTGTCCCACAAGGCTACGCCACCGCTGGGCAAGATCAGGGGCTCTTCGATGGAGCGTAGCTCTCGAGCTATGTACATCTTTCCTCTCGCGGCGACGACCACGCAGCCGTGAGCTGTAATCACCCCTTTGCCCTTGCCAAGCTCACGCACAGCCACTTCTACCATTTTAAGCTTTGGTGGATAGGCCCTCACCCCGATCACACTGAGGAAATGTCGCAGAAGCTCCACTTGCATTGGGTGATCCAATGTTAAAAACCAGGATGACGAAAACATCAAAAAGCCACCCTTCAGCAGGGCTTCTTGCGCAATCATTTGGCTGCGCTCTTGGGTTTTGTGTTCTGACAAAAGGCTAGCGCCATAAGCTAGCCCAAGAACCACTTCAGAAAAACTTGACGGCATCAGGCCACAAAACAATCTCCATCTCACCCGCTCAAAACGAAGATTCACATTGCTGGGATCATCAATGTAGTTTTGGCCAAACTGCCCCATGGTGGCTCGGATGGCCTCGGGAGTAAAGGTGAGTAACGGCCGGATGCAGATGATACCATCCTTCATCATCAGCGGCTTGATCCCAGCAATGCCCTGGAAGCCACTGCCGCGGGAAAGGCGCATCAACACTGTTTCCACCTGGTCCATCGCATGATGCCCAACGGCCAGATGGCGAATGCCATGGGCCTGGCACCACCGCGTCAACAAGCTATATCGAGCCTCTCTGGCCTTGGCCTGAATGCCGGTGGATGGCTTCTCATCCTCCCATAGCAATATACGGTGTTCAATGCCAAAAGCGCTCATCATAGCAGCAACGGTTTTGGCCTCCTGGGAAGACTCAGGCCTCAGGCCATGATCAACGGTTAAGGCAACAATGGTTTTACCGTGCTTTTGGGCCCAACGGTTTAGCAAGAAAGCTAAGCAGAGGCTGTCCGCCCCACCAGAAACACCCACAGCCATTTTCTCCATTGGCGCAGCAAGTTCGATCGTAAATGAAGCCATCTGGGCTTCAAATTCTTCCTCACTAATTGATGAGCTTAACCACACTTGAGGCGTTGTTTAGCTTTTTGGGCAGCCTGCTTGGTGCCCTCAGCCATGCTGGCATGATTGCTGAATAATTGCTCAACTGTAACGCAGGCATCTTTTGGTTTCTTTTGTTGCTCTAAGCACATCGCAATTTTCAAAAGCATATCTGGCCCTTTAGTACCCTTGCTAAAAGCCTTGTAGCCTTGGGCAAAAATCACCACGGCCTTTTCATAATTTTGCTGAGCAAAATATGTCTCACCCAACCAATAGGTGGCATTTGCAGCCAGCTCATGATCGCCATGATTTTTTAAGAATGCATGCAAAGCTTTGGAGGCTTCCTTAAACTGGCCAGCCTTTAGAGTTGCCAAAGCATGGTCATATTGCTCTTGTATGCTTCCCTCTGGCAAAACAGCTTTTGAATCTGTCTGAGCTTTATCGCGAGCCGCGACATCGCCTGTTTTAGCACCCGCCTTAGAATCACCACCCTTTTCTGGCTTTGCTTTAAGGTTGACGTCAGCTGGCACCTCTGCCTCTGCAACTGGTTCCTTTGCCTGAGTTTTATTAGCCATAAAGGCAGCCAAATCGTCCACCTTTTGCTTCAGCAAGTTCACTTCATGTTCCAGCTCCTCAAAACGGCCAAGCAACTGCTGCTGTTGCTGCTCAAGGCTGACAGGCTGCACAACTTGCGCTGGGGCAGGCATAAGATCATTGGATGCAGGAGATGCCATAGGCGTGTTGTCAGGCACATCGGCAACAGGTGCTCCACCTTTATAAATTTGCTGGGATAGAAGGTTTAATTGCCTTTCCAGCCGCTCTATCTTTTGTGTATCCGTCTCGGCATAACCTGTGGATGAAAAGCATACCCCGGCAACAGCGGCTAATGTTATAAATCCCAATCTCATTTTTAAAAATTCCCACCAAAATTATTTTCGAAGGAATTTTCACCTTTTTGCATGAGAAAAACAAGACAAAAACAAGATGGCCCTTGAATCACACCAAGAGCTATCACTTGAGCGATGATCGCTGATTGGTTACTTTGTTTCTGCTGTTCCTTCCGCTGGCGTTTGGATGAAAAACTTCCAGGCCACTTCACCTAAAGATTTGACAATCATAGCCACTCTTTGGCCAAACCTGTCTTTAATTTCATCAACTACAAGACTAAAGAGCTGCGTAATTCTCTCCATATTGAACTTTGAGCCACTAACGATAGGGCCTCTTAAGTTGCCTGGCTTAGATGCTTTTTCAGCATCCTGTTCGGGCTGTTCAGCAACAGTTGGTGAAGCGGTTGCAGATGGGCGCGCCTCTGAAGATTCATTTGGCTGAGGTTTCAAAAAGCTTGTAAATGCAGCTTTTACAAGAGTTGCTTCAGGGCTGGCCTGGCATGCCGCTGAATTATTATCGCCAATCAGTAATTGACATGCTGCGGTTTTTAAAACTTCTACCGGCAAAGGCGACGCTGTACTACGTGCTTCATGAATATCTGAGCTCTGCCCCACAGACATGTCAGCCTCTTCTGGCGAGCCGGCCTGTGCAACGGCAGTTGTTGAGAGCAGTATAGCTGCCATTAAAAATAATTTGTTCATAACTTTCTCCTGGCGAAATTATTGGGGGTTCCTACCATTCAAATAAGCAGGGAATTTATGAATTCAATAAGCAGATAAAATAATGCCGCTTGCAGATCACTCTACATTTTTTTACTTGATCTTTTTTTATACAACCGATTATCTATTTTCTTATGAAGAAAAGACATATCAATCGTCGAACCTTTATCCAAAGCATTGGCGCCCTATCTCTCGGGTGCCTTGTGGTACCTTTAAAAACCTTTGCTCGCCCTGCACGAGCACGTCATTTGAATCTGTTCAACACACATACATCAGAGTCATTAAGCATAACATACTGGCAAAATGGCCAATATCATGCTAGCGCCCTTCAAAAAATCCACCACTTCTTAAGAGACTGGCGTACTGGTGATATTACCAATATCGATATAGGCGTGATTGATTTTCTTCATGATATTTACCAAGCGTCCGGCGCTAATCGAGCCATCAACATCATCAGTGGCTATCGATCTCCTAAAACCAATTTTGCCCTACATCTTGCCTCAACAGGTGGGGTTGCAAAAAAAAGCCTCCATACGGCTGGAAAAGCCATCGATTTCTTTATCGAAGGACAACCGTTACACAAACTGCGCAAGATAGCCATTTCCTTAGGTAGAGGTGGGGTTGGGTATTATCCCAAAAACCACTTCATTCATATTGATACAGGCAAAGTCCGTTTTTGGTAATCAACCGTGTGCTTTATGGATAGTCTTTTCAATCCATGCCACATATGGCGCAATGCTAACCCAACAAACCAGCATTTCATGCTTTTGTTTGCCCTTTAAAGAGTGATTTAGGATACCAATCACATACCCATCATTGTGCACAAGCCCTGACCCACTATCCCCTTCAGCGGGCACGCCAAACAAGTTTGAAGCGATCTTAGGAATGAAAAAGCTTTCAACAGAAGGGTTATCCAAAGATACAGACATCATAAAATAAGGCGTGCTACCTGAGTTTGGGGATAAGTGTCTCACAAGAACGTGGGCAAGCCTTTTTTGATAGTGCCTGGAAATCCCCTTCAATGACACATCGAAAACACGGCTTTTTTCCTCAGGAGAACAAACCATGCCAACTTTAAGATGGCGGAAAACATTCTCCCGCAATGGTGAGGTTTCTTGGCGAATGCGCTGCACCACTTTGTCGTCAACACCTGTTTGATTATTCCCCGTTAAACCATAACCTACGCTAAATAGTGGCTGCCCGTCGTACTGATAACTCGCCGTTGCCAACTTTGCCGGTGCTACCTCATGGATTGGTTCATCCAAAACAACAATGGCAAGGTCGATCCTATCTTTATAGTTATCAACACCACCCACATAGCCTGGATGAACACATACTTTAGAAATTCGCCGCCAAATATGCTTTTTGTGCACATCACTCCAAAGTCTTACAACGCCATAACCTCCCATCTGATCAACCACATGCGCTGCCGTCAACACAACATTTGGGCGGATGAGAACGCCTGATCCTTTGGTAATCATATTTTTTTTGGTGATTAACGTGATTTGACAAGCATAATCAATTTGATTAGCTGCATCTAAATAGCTGCAATCCGGTACATCATTGCGAATCAATATAGCTTGCGCAATCGTAGTCCATCCAAGAGCCAGGGCTAGAATAAAGAGCTTTTTTTTCATGATGAGTTTTTTTGCATTAACACACATCATCTCATGTAAGAACGTTGGTTTAGACTTTCAAGTCTCGACCCATATTATTAATGCAAGGGAGGGTTGTATGATTTGATGGCGGCATTCTATGCAGTTCTTGGCAACGCACACCAAAGCCTCTTAATTGATTGTTTTATAAATTTAACTAATCTGAGAAGATATCAATATAAGTTTTGTATATATAGGATCTGCCATATTTCTTATCCTTATTTTTGGGCATTAAAATACCCAGATCAATGAAGCGATTAATAGCAGCTTGAGCCGTGATTCTCGTAAAACCCGTCCATCGCTGGATCAAAGCAACATTTACTACTGGCTGCCCATATAGTTTTGGTAAAATCAAGATAGCGCTTTCAGAAGCACGCTTTCCAAGAGCTTGGATTTTTGCCATATCCTGCTCTCTTAGCTCTGTTATTTTATGAGCAATGTCCATTGCTTCATTGGCTATCTCAATAACCCCATCAAGAAAAAACTCTATCCATTCAGAAGCTTTTCCGTTGTGATAACTTGCTAGCTTTTCATAGTACAGTTCTTGATGCTTTTTAAAAAATGAAGATAGAAATAATACTGGCCTATCAAGTAGCTCCTCCTGATGGAGATAAAATGTGATTAGCATTCTTCCCGTACGACCATTACCATCTAGAAAAGGGTGTATTGTTTCAAATTGTGAATGAATTATCCCTGCCTTTATAAATGTTAAAATATTATCTTTTTGATGAATAAAATGCTCAAGATCATTAAGCGCCTGATGCATCTCAACAACTGGAGGGGGAACAAAACGAGCGTTATCCGGTTTCGTACCACCTATCCAATTTTGGCTTTTTCTAAACTCTCCAGGATCACAAAAATGAGATGATCGAGCCTGATTCATAAGCTTTTCATGTAATTCTCGTACAAACCTTAACGAAATAGGGCGGTTTTTTGTTTTAATAAGGTCCATCCCATGATTCAGCGCAGATATCTAGTGTAAAATATCATCAACGTCATCTGGTACGCTTGCATTTATTTTTGCCTCCGCCTCTATTGCGTCCAACATTGTTGCTTGTGTGCCCTCTATTTGGCTAGATGCGGCAGCATCTTTGCGCAGGTACATTAAAATAAAGAAATTTACGCCTGGCAAAAGCTTAGTAATGCCATCAAGCTTTCCCACAAGCCTGGTTGCTTGATCATTTTTCTTGAAAATTCCCTCATCAAAATTAAACCCATGCACGGGTGGAAACTGACTTGGAACAAAAGCCCTAAAACCAGCTGGCTGTGAGATTATCTTGCCTATTTCAACTAGCTTTTTATTCATTTATACTCGCCAAAGATGTATAGAAATTACATGACTTTCTATACATCTTATCTCCAAATGTATAGAAACTTGCAAAATTCTTTAACTTAAGTGGATTTTGAACGATTTGGCTGGGGCGGTAGGATTCGAACCCACGGATGGCGGGACCAAAACCCGCTGCCTTACCACTTGGCTACGCCCCAATTCGCCATTGTTGGTATCATGATTTGTTTTAGATAGCAAGACTCTACCAAAAAACTATTACGAAAGTGAAATTTTACAGGCAGTCATAAGGAAAACTTGTGAGCATTTGCTGATGCAGCATGTGGTACTTATTCGCTCTTAAATCTTTCTTAAATCTTTAAAACTGCACTTTTCTGATGTAAAATGAGGAAAGGTGCGTTATAATAATCATTATTGAGAATAACTCTCAATTGCATTATGGTTGCTCGTCTGCTATCATGTAGGAAACAAGGAATGGAAAAAAACAAACATCAAATTGATCAACACTCCCTTTTCAAACCATCAGGCTCACAACTTAAAACTGTCGTTTCGCTGTCGTGGGCGCAAAGGGTGTTATTCATATTGTTGCCAATTGTTATCCTTTGGGCTCTTGTTTATTGGGCAAGCTAAGATAAACCGAAAGACAAATGATTAAATTTGAGAACATTTCAGTAACATATGGAAACCATGTTGCGGTTGAGGACGTCTCATTTGATGTCCAGGATGGCGGCCTATATGCCATTATTGGCCCGAATGGTGCTGGCAAAAGCACCTTACTAAAGGCCATCATAGGCATTCTTCCCCTGACAAAAGGCGCCATCAATATCGACCCTGCTATTGCGGCTCATATGGCATACTTACCTCAACAATCAAACATCGATCGCTCATTTCCTATTTCAGTCTTCGATACCGTTGCCATGGGGTTGTGGCAAGAAATTGGGCCTTTCCAGAATTATCCACCCGATGCCACAGATAGGGTACATCAAGCGCTTAATGAGGTGGGCATGAGCTCATATATTAACCGCCCCATTGGAACCCTCTCTGGTGGCCAATTTCAACGCGTCCTATTTGCGCGCATGAGCCTTCAAAACGCGGACCTTATATTGTTAGATGAGCCCTTCAACAACCTTGACGAGCCAACCATTGAAGACCTTACAAATATCATTATGAAATGGAACAAGGCAGGAAAAACCATTCTTACTGTTTTGCATGATTTAGATATTGTTCGTGATTGTTTTCCCCAGGCAGCCTTGTTAGCCAGGCATTTGGTTGCTTTTGGCTCGACGGAAGATGTTCTCACTGTGGATAACATTCGCACCTCCTATCGTTTAGCGCGTCAATGGGGAGGCATTAATCAGCATGTTTGAATCCTTTTTCACGTGGGTTTATCAATTTTTTATTGAGCCATTTCAATCTTATATGTTTTTAAGGCGCCCGTTGGTAACCTGCTTTGCCCTCGCCCTAGGCTGCGGACCGATTGGGGTAATCCTTGTGCTGCGCCGTATGAGCCTCATGGGAGAGGCCATCTCTCATGCCATTTTACCAGGTGCCGCACTCGGATTTCTAATCTCAGGCCTTTCCATCCAAATGATGAGTTTTGCTGGCTTTGTGACTGGCGTCTGCGTTGCCTTGAGTGCGAGCGCATTATCACGCAAAACTCTTCTCAAAGAAGATGCTTCTTTTGCGGGCTTTTACCTGCTCTCTTTGGGTATTGGCATCTTGATCATCTCAAGTTATGGCGGAAATGTTGACCTTATGTGCGTCCTTTTAGGAACAATCTTATCCGTTAATGTCCCATCGCTGATCTTGGTTTCATGTATCTCGTCCATCACCCTCATGGTGATCGCCTTAATATATCGCCCTCTTATCTTGGAGTGCTATGACGCTCATTTCCTTAAATCCGTTAAAGGAAATGGTCATATTTATCATTATATATTCTTATTCTTAGTGGTCATGAATTTGGTATCTGCATTTCAAGCAATTGGCACCCTTATGGCCCTTGGCATGATGATGCTACCAGCAGTTTCTGCGCGCTTCTGGGCTCAACAAGTTTGGGCATTATCCATCATTGCTGGCATATTTGCCCTTATTGCCGGGTACATTGGCTTGCTTTTATCTTACCACAGCGAGTGGCCGTCAGGCCCCTCCATCATCCTTGTTTCAGGGTTTATTTATATTATCTCATTTATCATTGGCCGTTATGGAAGTTTGCTCAGGAGGGCACATCACGCATGACAAAAAAATGGCACGCCACCTTTGTCGCACTTATGGTTTTTTTCTCATTCCATGATTTTGCTTATGCCAAAGAAAAGCTAAAGATAGTCTCAAGCTTTAGCATCTTAGGAGACATGATCCAGGCGGTCTGCCAAGATCATGCCGATGTTGTCTGCCTAGTAGGCATTGATGCCGACGCGCATGTTTATGAACCCAAGCCCTCCGATGCAAAACTTATTTTACAGGCCGACGCAATTTTTATTAATGGGATGGAATTTGAAGGCTGGATGAAGCGCCTTTTCGAAGCAACAAAAACATCCGCCCCTATCTTTAAAGCCACAGATGGGTTAAAGCCACTTTCTTCCAGCCGCATTGAGATGATCCCAGATCCACATGCCTGGAATTCGCCGCTTAATGGCGTTCATTATATTGAAAACATCGTCGCTTCATTAAGCCAAATCGACCCAGAGCACAAAGATCTTTTTGAAAAAAATGGGAAGGCCATGATTGATGAGCTGCAAAACTTGCATAAATGGGCTGAAAAAGAATTTGGCAGCATCCCTCAAAACAAACGAAAGGTTATCACCAGCCATGATGCATTCAACTATATGGCACGGGATTATAATATTAAATTTTATTCCGCAACAGGCGTTGATACAAAATCCGAACCTTCCGCCAAAACAATCGCCCAGATTGTAGACACAATCCGAGCAGAGAACATTTCAGCAGTCTTCGTTGAAAACATCACAAACCCTGCACTCATGGAGCAAATCGCCGAGGAAACAAAAGTCAAAATTGGCGGCATTCTTTATTCAGATGCCCTCTCATCTTCAAATGGCCCTGCACCAAATTATCTACAACTTTTAAAACATAACTTTATGGAGCTTCTCAAGACCATGCGTGAGTCTATGGAACAAGCCAAGACTGCGCAGAAGGTTTCAGCGTAATTATCCGACAGTTATCCAAACCGGAGCATGATCAGATGGTGTTGATTGAGCACGCATCTGCTCATCAATGCCCGCCTTATGGACTTTGTCCATCCCGAGAGGGGACGCTAAGATGTGATCAATTCGAATGCCTTGATTTTTAGCAAAAGCACTTTGCCTGTAATCCCACCAGCTATAGAGTTGCTGGGTCGGGTGCAAGAGCCTAATAACATCGCAATAACCTAAAAATTGTAGACTTTTCAACGCTTGTTTTTCAACCGCTGAGCACATGATTTGCTCTCGCCATTCTTCAGGATCATAAACATCCCTATCGTCAAAAATAATATTATAATCTCCACCAATAAATACAGGCTCATCAAGATGAACCAAGGTGGCCAAATGCTGTTTTAAGCTTTCCATAAATTCCAGCTTATAAGCAAATTTTTCTGACCCAACCGACTGACCATTAGGAACATACACAGAGGCAACTTTGTAACCACCTGTAAAAGCCTCAATGTAACGGGACTGTGTATCTTCAGATCGATTAGGCAAGTTTGCGATCAAATCTTCAATGGGAAACTTGGATAAAATCGCCACACCATTATAAGACTTCTGGCCATGCACTTGGATATTATACCCAAGCTCTTCAATAGGCTCATAAGGGAATTGTTCCGTAGTAACCTTCACTTCTTGTAACAAAACAATATCGGGTTTTGAGTCGGCTAGCCAGCTCAGCAAATGTGTTAGCCTAGCCCGTACCGAGTTAACATTCCATGTGGCAATTTTAACGCTCATGCTCCAGACTCAAACAGAAAATGAATTGCCACATCCACATCTAGATGTCGTATTTGGATTCTTAATCACAAACATAGCGCCCATAAGATCTTCCTCATAATCCATTTGACTACCAGCTAAAAGTCCCAGTGATATCTCATCAATCACAAGCTTCGCCGCATCTTTTTCAAAAATGACATCATCTTCAGTGACCTGTGCATCAAAGGTAAAGTGATACCGATACCCAGAGCATCCACCACCTTCTACGCTGATACGAAAAAAGCAGTTTTCAGGCTGCTTTAGCAAAAGGTACGCAATGCGTGCGGCAGCTCGATCGCTCACCAAAAAAGGAATATGTATGGTATTTGAAGGTTGTTCAGTATCAATTTGCATGCCAAAAAATCCACTTTAGGGTTTACAAAGGCTTAAGAAGTGATGATAGTACACCTAACTTAATCATGCGTACGCAACATTTCATCACGAAGGTTTTAACCAATGCCAATGACTTTAGCACCTTACGCCTGCTTACCGCAAGAGTCACGTGGAAGACTTCATCCAGAAGAAAACTGCTTCATGCGAGATCCGTTGCAAAGAGATCGTGATCGAATCATCCATTCAACTGCATTCCGTCGCCTCAAGCACAAAGCTCAAGTGTTCATTGCTAATGAAGGAGAATACTATCGCACACGCTTAACCCATAGCATGGAGGTGGCGCAGATTGCACGCGGCATTTCGCGTAAATTTTCTCTAAACGAGGACCTGTCTGAAGCGATTTCTTTAGCCCATGATTTTGGCCACCCTCCCTTTGGCCATGCTGGGGAAGACGCACTCATGGATGCGATGCATGAGGTTGGCGGCTTTAACCATAATGATCAAACATTCAGAGTCCTTACACACCTAGAAAAGAAATATCCTCTTTTTCCAGGGCTAAACCTTTCATGGGAAACTCTGGAGGGAATCGTTAAGCATAATGGCCCCATTGTGGGTGATTTTGAAAATAATCCAGCTTTGAGAACTATATTTAAGTTTAACGCTTCCTTTGATTTAGAGCTGGACACTTATCCAAGTGCCGAAGCACAGATTGCAGCTATTTCAGATGATATTGCTTATAACAGCCACGATATCGATGATGGATTTAAAGCAGGCCTTTTTGTCCTCGCCGATTTAAAGCAGGTACCTGTTATTGGTAACATTATGGCTGGCGTAGACAAAACTTATCCTGGCCTAAATGATGACAATATGGTGCAAGAAACTATTCGCAGGCTTATCAACCATTTGGTTTCTGACTTAGCCAATGAAACCAAGAGGAGGCTGGAAGATTGTAAGCCTCAGTCTGCGCAAGATATTCGTAAGCTTACGTTACCAGTTGTTTCACTTTCCCAGAATGGTGCCAAAGATATGGCTAGCATTCGCTCGTTCCTTTCAGACAATATGTATTTTCATCCTATGGTTCTTGAGATGAAATCCATTGGAAGAGCCGTGGTACGCGACTTGTTTACAACAAAATTGCATCAAAGCTTTTCACCAGAAAACCCCAAACCATTTGTTGAAATTGCTGATTCCATAGCGCAACTTACAGATCTTGAGGCACTCCATGCTCATGAGAAATTAACAGGTAAGCGCTACACATCCCCAGTTCAATCACTCATGAAACGGAGCGCTTCGTGAACTTATTTAAGTTTTTTCACGAAAAGGTCATTACCGCATTAAATCAACTTCAAAATGACGGCGATATCCCATTAGAAGCTGATTTTTCCAAGGTAGCCTGTGAGCCACCTAAAGATACCCGTCACGGCGATATGGCCACCAATGCGGCCATGGTTCTTGCCAAAGTTGTGGGCAAAGCCCCCATGGTGATCGCGCAGAAAATTTCCGAGAAACTTGCCCTTGACCCTTCGGTTCAAAGCGCAGATATTGCAGCCCCTGGTTTTGTGAATTTGACCCTTAAGCCACATATCTGGCAAAATCATCTGAATGATATTTTAAGCCTTGGAACATCATATGGGGATTCCTCAATTGGAAAAAATTCTACGGTTAACATTGAATTTGTCTCTGCCAACCCAACTGGCCCTTTGCACGCTGGTCATGCGCGAATTGCTGTTGTGGGAGATGTTCTCGCAAGCTTGTTAAAGAAGGCCGGGTATCAGGTTATCAAAGAATACTACATCAATGACGCCGGCGGCCAAGTTGAAACATTAGCACGATCTCTTTATTTGCGTTATCTACAAGCCCTAGGAAATTTTGATGGGAATATCCCCGAAGGTCTGTATCCTGGGGATTATCTCATACCTGTTGGGCAATCTATCGCGGACAAAGATGGCCCAAAGTGGGCAGATCAACCCGAAGCCGCATGGCTTGATTATTTTAAGGCCACTGCTGTAGACGAAATGATGAAGCTAATCAAAGACGGCTTGGCAGCCCTCGGCGTAGAGCTTGATGTATACTCTTTTGAACACCAATTAGTTGAGGCGGGGAAGGTCAATGAAGCCATTGAAAATTTAAAGGCCAAAGATCTTGTTTATATAGGAACAATAGATCCCCCCAAAGGCATGGTTATTGAAGACTGGGAAAGCAAGCCACAATTGCTTTTCAGAGCTACATTGTTTGGCGATGATTTGGATCGCCCCTTGCAAAAATCCGATGGTTCTTGGACATACTTTGCCAACGATATTGCCTATCATTATGATAAATACACACGCTCTTCTGCCAATTTGATCAATGTCTGGGGTGCAGATCATATTGGGTATGTAAAACGAACAATGGCCGCCGTTAAAGCCATTTCCAATGATAAAGCTGTTTTGGATGTCATCATTTGCCAGTTGGTCAATTTGCTTGAGCAAGGTGAAACTATTAAAATGTCCAAGCGGGCAGGTAGCTTTATAACACTCAAGAGCATTGTTGAAGAAGTTGGCAAAGATGTTTTGCGATTTATGATGCTCACCCGTAAAAATGATATGCCGCTCGATTTTGATTTTGCAGCTGTTAAGGAGTTTTCCAAAGAAAACCCTGTTTTTTATGTCAATTATGCCTATGCGCGCTGTAGTTCCGTTTTGAGGCAAGCGGCTGAAGCTGGGATTCAGGAAACATCTGTTGACTTAAATGTTTTGAAGGACCCTCAAGAGCTGTTGGTTATTAAAAAGCTCGCCGAATGGCCTCGCATTGTTGAAATGGCCGCCATATTGCACGAACCCCATAAAATTGCTTTTTATTTGTATGACTTAGCCAGTCATTTTCATGTATTATGGCACAAGGGGAAAGAGGACAGCTCCTTGCGCTTTATCCTGGATGGGGATTTACACTTATCCCTGGCTCGATTAAAACTGGTGCATGGTGTAAGAACAGTAATCGCCTCTGGATTTCTCATTTTTGGCATAACACCTCTTGAGGAGATGTTTGATAAATGAAATTTGAACGCAAAGATCCGTATCTATATCAACAGCGTCAGGCTGAGCCCACACAGCGCACATGGTCAACGCAAGAAACCCAACAAGAGCCGGCAAAATTTCATTGGAGTATGCTTTTTGATTCTCCACAAAAAATCATTGCTATTAGCCTAGTAATCTTGGTTGGCTTTGGCGTAGGGATGTATACATTACTCACCCCAGACACCCCCACCAATTCTCATAATGATGTCCCTCTCATTAAGCCAATCCCAGGACCAATGAAAGAAATCCCCAATGATCCAGGGGGTATCCAAGTCCCTCATCAAGATAAGCTAATCTATCAAAGACTTGAGACGCACCAGTTAGAGGAAAAAGAGCCTACCCAACTCTTACCTGATGCCAGTGATGTATCTTATCCTCCATTAGAAGCTCAGCCCAACGCATCTTTACCAGAAGCCTCGCAGTCACCTGCTACCTCTAATACCCCTAATGAACAAGCAAACTTTGATGCTTGGCCTAAAGCCACCCCAGTTCATATGGCTGCACGGAAAACCCAGCCCCAAGAAATCACCACCACAACTGAAGGGCCCATCCTTTCCACCACCACTGTTGTAGACACACCTCAGTCACCCACGATTCAGCCGCAAGCTCAAGAGGCGGTACCAGCTCTTTCGCCTGTGCCTCTTGCAGAAGCCCCTGCCAATACTTTGCCAACTCAAGCTCAACCGTCCCTTGAAGAAGAGGTATCAGCACCACCTGTTACATCACCAGTCTCACAACCAATCAATGATGAAGCTCCTGCGACATCTAAAGCTGTCAAGCAAGAGCCACGCGCAACTGCTAAAAACGCATCGCCCACCACCAAAGCTATTAGCCCTCATAGTTTTAGGCTTCAAATCGCATCTCTTTCCTCCATGAAAGCTGCTGAAACGGAGAAAAAACGGCTCTGGGCAAAGCATAAGAACATCCTTGGTAAATTTGATGGGAAAATTATGCGGGTGGATTTAGGTAACTCAGGTGTTCGTTATCGCGTCGTTGCTGGCCCCGTTTCCTCACACAAAAAGGCTAAGGAATTATGCAACAAACTTGGCACCGAGAAAGTAGGTTGCATCATTATGAAACCAGGCTCATAAAAACGGCTGAATACTTATGGATTTTATTGCTGCATTTGAAAAAGCTATCATCTCTTTCCTTCCCATTGTGATTGCCATCACATTGCACGAAGCTGCTCACGGCTACGCAGCTATGAAGCTGGGAGATATGACAGCTTATGCGCAAGGACGGGTAACATTTAACCCGCTCAAGCACATTGATCTTTTTGGAACGATCTTGATCCCTGTTGTCTTATTTATCTCGCAAGCGCCCTTTTTAATTGGATACGCTAAGCCTGTACCTGTTAACGCATCACGGCTGCATAAACCAAGGTCTGGCATGGCTATTGTTGCAGCAGCAGGGCCCGGCATGAATCTTATCATATTCATCTTATCTGCCATATGCCTCAAACTTCTGTTGGTATTTGGACAAAACCCAGATGGCTTTCCAAGCACACTTTTGGTGAGCATGATGTTTATGAACTTATTCATTGGCCTATTCAATTTACTGCCTATTTTACCTTTAGATGGCGGAAGAATTATTGCGAGTGTATTGCCTAGAAAATGGGGGCAGATATTTGCAAAGCATGAACCCTATGGTATGTTTATTGTGTTTGGGTTAGTGCTGTTGCTACCATGGGCTTTGAAAATAAACCCAATAGGTTATATGTTGATTCATACAAGTCAAATGCTAGCAAGCGTGCTGTTTAGCCTATTGGGAATTTCTTAAAAATTACCAGCCACCTAGGAGAGTCACATGGGGTCATTGAGTTTAAGTCATCTTTTATTAATCATCGTGGTTGTCCTGCTGGTTTTTGGCGCCGGCCGATTACCGCGTCTCATGGGGGATCTTGCCAAAGGTCTTAAATCTTTTCGTGAGGGCATGAAAGATGAGGAAACATCTGATTCAGTTTCGACACATAAATTAGCAGCAAAACCTACTCCTCTTGCAAAAAACCCGGCTAAAAAGCGCCTTGCGGCTAAGCCTAAGAAATAGGTATAACAATGCTTGATATTGGTGCATGGGCTGAATTCATAGTGATTGCCCTTCTGGCGCTTATTATCATAGGCCCGAAAGATCTTCCAAAGGCGCTCTTCACCCTTGGCAAATGGGTTGGAAAATTTAGAGATTTTACCTATACTGCCCACAATACACTAACTATGATTTCTCATCCATATGATGATGAGGCTGACCTTAAGCCAAAACCATCCAAACGGACAACTTCCTCTAAACCTAAAAAACCAAAATCCAACAGTGAAACCTGAAGCATAATGAAGCATAAATCTCACGCTCATAAGCCCATGACCCTCCTTGATCATTTGATTGAGCTCAGGAAACGTCTGATCATTTCTTTGCTTGGGTTTATCGCAGCCAGCGGCGCTTGTTATCTATTTGCGCCAGAAATTTTTGGCTTTCTCACGGCACCTTTGGTGGAAACTTTAGGGCAGAAGGCCGAACGCCACATGATCTATACAGGCCTAACGGAAGCCTTTACCACGTACCTAAAGCTTTCCATGTTTGGAGGTCTTTTTTTAAGCTTCCCGATTATTGCTAATCAAATTTGGATGTTTATCGCACCTGGTTTATTCAAACGGGAAAAGCAGGTGTTTCTTCCATTTTTGATCGCCACTCCCCTTTTGTTCCTACTCGGAGCTGCTCTAGCCTATTTCGTGGTCATTCCAATGGCCTGGTCTTTTTTTCTAAGTTTTGAAACTTCTGGCTCTTTAAATGCTATGCCCATTCGGTTTGAGGCTAAAATCGATGAGTATTTAGGAACCGTAATGAAAATAATTTTTGCCTTTGGGTTTTGTTTCCAATTGCCTGTGCTGCTTGCACTGCTTACCCGCGTTGGTGTTATAAGCGAAGAAACTCTCAAGAAGAACCGAAAATATGCTTTTCTTGGCATCGTTATTGTTGCTGCAATCCTTACCCCTCCTGATTTTTTAAGCCCATTTCTCCTCATTGTTCCACTGACAATTTTGTATGAGTTTAGCATCCTGTTAGCTAAATGGCTCTCAAAGAGGATGCACAATTCCAAAACATCGTGATATAACGTTTCTAATTCGAGCTAAGGAAATTATGGAGTGTTTGGGTGCTGAACTTAAGATGGATACGTGAAAATACTGATGTGTTGATTGATACCCTCAAACGCCGTGGGATCGATTTCGACGTATCTTTATTACTGCAGATGGATGTGGATTATCGTACCTTGCTCTTTCAAGTGCAAGCTCTTCAAGAAGAGCGCAACACCATTGCAAAAACCATTCCTGAGCTCAAGAAGCAGGGGCAAGATGCTTCAGATCTAATCACTCGAGGCAATGCCATTAAAGCTGACCTTGTTGAGCTTGAAGCAAAAGAGGTTGAGGGTAGAGAACAGATAGACTCTCTGCTGCATGTGCTACCCAATATCTTGGCTGAAGATGTCCCTTTTGGCACCAGTGAAGAAGCCAACGAATGTATCAAAGTCATTGGTGAGCCTAAAAAGTTTGATTTTAACCCCCTAACCCATGAAGTACTGGGCACTAAATTAGGCCTTATGCCTTTCGAGCTGGCCACCCAAATGTCTGGCTCCCGTTTCGTTGTGTTGAAAGGACAGCTTGCCAAATTGGAACGAGCACTGGGCCAGTTCATGCTGGACACTCATACAAACAAATATGGGTATGAGGAAGTCTCTCCACCGTTACTGGTTCGAAAAGAAGCCGTCTTTGGGGTAGGCCAGCTTCCAAAATTTGAAGAAGATTTATTCAAAACCACTTCTGGTCATTACCTTATCTCCACAGCGGAAGTCTCGCTCACCAACCTTGTGGCGGATCAAATCTTAGCTGAAAGCGATCTGCCTAAACGCTTTACGGCTTTAACTCCCTGCTTCCGCTCTGAAGCTGGCGCGGCTGGCAAAGACACCAAAGGCATGTTCCGGGTTCACCAATTTTACAAAGTAGAACTTGTCAGCATCACAAAACCTTCTCAGGCATTGAGTGAACATGAGCGAATGTTGGCAGCAGCCGAAGATGTTTTGCAACAACTTGGTCTGCCCTACCGTGTGATGAAGCTTTGCTCCCAGGATATTGGCTTCTATTCACATAAAACTTATGATATTGAGGTTTGGTTACCGGGGCAAAAGGCCTATCGAGAGATTTCGAGTTGCTCTTATTTTACTGACTATCAAGCCCGCCGCATGAATGCTCGTTTTAGGCAAAACACGGAAGGTGGAAAAAGTCAGGTCGAACTAGCCCATACTCTGAATGGATCAGGGGTGGCAGTAGGACGGGCCTTGATCGCCGTTATGGAGAATTACCAACAAGCTGACGGCTCTATCCTTATCCCTGAAGCCCTTGTGCCTTACACAGGCTTTCGTGTCATTAACGGAGAAAATCATGACTAAAATACCTAATAATCCACGCGTTTTACTCTGCAATGATGACGGGATCCATGCTCCAGGCCTTAAATCACTCTATGAGATTGCATCCCAGATTTCTGACGATATTTGGATTGTTGCCCCAGAAAATGAACAAAGCGGTGCCAGCCATTCTTTATCGTTGAGGCACCCTTTGCGCATTAAGAAAATAAATGAAAAAAAATACTCCGTGAATGGAACCCCAACCGATTGTGTGCTAGTCGCGCTTCGACACATCCTTAAAGATCAACGGCCGCACCTAGTTCTCTCTGGTGTTAATTATGGAAGCAATTTAGCCGAGGATGTCACCTATTCAGGTACAGTGGCAGCCGCTATGGAAGCCACGCTTTTCAATATTCCCTCAGTTGCATTTAGCCTTGATGTGAACGATACACTTCCTAAGTGGGCCACTGCTGAGCACTTCGGGGCCAAAATCATACAAATCCTCATGCAATATTCTTGGCCAGAAAAAGTGTTAGTTAATGTTAACTTTCCAGACTTGGTTGTGAAATCAGTCGCAGGTTTTCGTGTAACCTATCAAGGGCAACGACAAATTTTCCAAGATCTTTTACAAACCTTTGATCCTCGTGGTGTTCCATATTACTGGGTTGGTTCACCAAAGGATGATGATTCTGAACACTCAGATTCAGATTTAAGTGCTATTAAACAAGGAGCGATTACCATTACGCCAATTAATCTGGACTTAACCCATGTGGATAGCTTACAAGAACTAACAACACGGTTTAGGTCCGAAGCATTTTGAGTAAAGACAAATGACTAAAGTAGAGTATACAGCCAACAAACAATCTTACCGATTGCTATCAAGATTACGGTTAATAACGATGAACTTAGTTATTGTGACCTTGATTTTGGCAACATCCGGCTGTACCACTTCCAGGCATACTCCAGCTCCCATTGAAATTTATAGACCAGGCACATCGTCTAAGTCACAACCCAGCCTTTTTAGGCCAACTTCTTCGCCCATATTAACGAAACGAAAGCCGACCTTTGAAACAATAACCTATGAGCCATCACCACCCACTTTATCAGCTCCAGCTCCCACTGAAAGTGGCCACAAGGTTTCAATCTCAAAGCTACCACCGCCGGCTGAACAGCCTTCCCTGGCCCCCAGTTTCTCAAAACCAACAAAACCTGTAGATGTTGAAACTCAAGAGAACGACTTTGGCATCAAGCCTGAAACGCCCAATACACCTTCTCGAGCCAGGGGCCCAAACCCATTGGATGTCATCAATAGCCTACAAGAAGAAAATGCCCCTGCCATTACTGAGCCTGCTTTAGAACCACAAGCTTCTCAAGCTGAGCCAGCGATATCTCCTTCTGCTGAGCCTAACCCAGCACCACCAGCGGGACCGGCAATCGTAGAGCCAGCGACTCCTGAGTCAGCGCCAGCTGAACCTGTCAGCAGCCCAAAGCCAGCAACTCCGGCTGCTGCTAAGACCAGCAAGCCTATACAAGCCGCCGTCAACATGGAAGGATTAAGCTTTGTTTGGCCTATTATTGGCCCAACTGTTGCGCCTTTTGGCCCTACATCAGATGGGCTGCATAATGATGGGATCAATATCAAAATACGCAAAGGGTCTCCTATTAGAGCAGCTGAATCAGGAACTGTGGTGTTTGTAGGAGAGAAAGTGAAAGGTTTTGGACAATTACTGCTTATTAAGCACAAAAACAATTTCACGACCGCTTATGCGCACACTCAAAAAATTCTTGTCAAAAAGAAAGATACCGTAAAAAGAGGGCAAGTTGTTGCCTACTCAGGGGATTCTGGAAGCGTCAAATTCCCACAACTGCATTTTGAGCTGCGCAACGGCGTAAAACCTATTGATCCAACCCCATACTTGGCCCAGCAATAGCCTATTCTAGCTTGTTACTGAAGTTATTGGCGTGCCCGGAGGGAATCGAACCCCCGACACCAAGTTTAGGAAACTTGTGCTCTATCCTACTGAGCTACGGGCACATAGCGGCTCTAACATGAACCACTTATAGGCTATTTGACAAGAGCATTTGCGCATTAACATGATTTTTACTCACCAGACCCAGAAAAAATTGGGAACCTCAGATATGTTTTTGGGTCAACGGAAAATGTATCTAAATGAAATGCAGGAGCAAGCCTTTCTCTCTTCCATTGGCTTGTACGCCAAAGTTTATAAAATGTATCCACCCAGCCCATCAGCTGTTCATGTGGGAGGGCCATAAAATCTTCTTGGATTTTTTCTTTGACAATGATTGGGGAATAATGATGCAAAAGCACGTGCTCTTCCAGCCATTCGAGTATCTCATAGGGCATCAAGTCATCTTCATCAAATTGCTCCAACCCAGGTCGCAATTGGGCTGAGGGTCTTTGTCGAAGTATCTCTTTCAATGATGGATAAGCCCGCCCCCACTCATGCGATTGAAGCCAGCCTAACCAGCGAATAAGCCGTTGCTTAGATACCCCGGCAAGGGGCGCAAAAACACCTGAGGTGTCCCCATCCATTGTACAATAGCCCACAGCAGCTTCGGATCGATTACTTGTGGATAACAACAATGCACCTTTCAGGTTAGCCACCATCCAGACACCAGGTGACCGCACTCTAGCCTGAATGTTCTGCAAAGCTATGTCATGCTCATTCCAATTAAGTTGGATTCCCATAGCTTGCGCAACAAGATCATGATACATTTCAACGATCTTGCTAATATTCCAGTCAAAATGAGTACTTTTGACCTCCTCTGCCAATGCTGCCGCCAATTGCTGGCTAGTGGGAGAAGAATTTTCTGTCGCCTGAAAAATAGTGGTGATCAAGCTTTGAGTTAGCTCTTTCAAACTTCCCACTGGCCTATGGCTGATAGCTTTGCAAAACCCAGCCATTCCAAGCAGGTTACAGCCATGCATGATCATAAAATGGCAAAAAATAAGTAGTGCGCTCGAATCAATCCCACCACTTAATGAAATAACGAAACCCTTTTGCTTAGTCTTAGATAACAAGTTAAACAATCCAAGCGCTACAGCATAGGTCATTTCTTCGTAGATTGACTCTCCCTCAAAATTAGTAATGGGTTTGGGGGCAAAACCCTTGGCTTGCTTAAAATGAAAATCAGTGATGTGGATAACTTTAGCGGACTTCTTCAATGGCTGCCTTTCTGGCAAAGCCACATCTACACTATCAACGACAGATGTTTGAAAGTTAAACCTCGACCCCTTATGCTTGAGGATGCCATCTTGCGCAACAAGGTTACCCCCATCAAAAATGAGCCGGCCCGATTCATTTCCTAGAAGATTCACATAGACATAGGTGCCATTACAATACCTTGAAGACCCAGCCACCATCTGTTGCCTAGTTAAGAATTTCCGCGGGGAAAAATGGCTACCGCTCATGTTGATCCATAGGCTTGGCTTAAGTGTGGATAAGTAAGAAATAGGACGGCTCTCAATATTAGCCCAAGCATCCTCGCAAATCTCAATGCCTATCCGATAACCATCTATTTGCAAAATCCAATCACCAATGACTATATCTTCCCCCAAAATGTGGCATTTCTTACGCTCACCCTTAGGCCATGGCGTAAACCAGCGTGGTTCGTAATAGACACCCGTATTAGCCAGGGTTCTTTTGGCCATTAGGCCCTTAATTTTTCCCTGAAAACAAACCGCAGCCACATTATAAAGCTTGCCTTCAAATTGAAATGGAAACCCTAAGCAAACCACCTGATTGCCTACTTGAGGCAAAATGTTTCGAAGTAGATTCTCAACATTTTCCAGAAGTTGTGGGTAAAACAATATATCTTCCAGCCCATATCCCGTTACAGACATTTCTGGAAAAATAATGATATCAGCTACCTGTTGTTGAGCCTCAGATAAAGCTTGTAAAATGTTTCGCTCATTCTCTCTCCATGCCAAAGGAGTTTGGTTCACACTCACCAGCGCCAAACGACATACCGTAGACACAGGTGGTTCGGTGGGTATAAGCAAAGGGTTAGGACGCATAGCTTTGTTTTATCTCATAGTTAACAAATCTTCATCTTTCACAATGTTATCTTTATAGATGATTTTTATAATTTCATGTAATTTTATTGTGAAGCAGAAGCAAAAGGAATTAGGGCAATTAAACAATGAACCAAAACCGAGTGATCTTAGTGACGGGTATGTCTGGCGCAGGTCGCAGCTTCACCCTCAAGACCCTAGAGGACATAGGCTATGAAACTGTGGATAACTTACCACTATCATTTTTAAGCCTCATCATTAATCCTGATTCACCTCTTTTACATCCAATGGCCATTGGTATTGATGTAAGAACGCGAGATTTCTCAACCAATAAATTTCTGGAACAAATCAAAAAACTCAGTCAGCGTGATAACGTGCAACTTGAAATTATTTTTTGTGACTGTGATGATGATGTTCTGGCCCGGCGTTACACAGAAACCAGGCGAAAACATCCTTTAAGCTCTGAAAGGCCCGCTCTTGATGGCATTCGCGCTGAGAGAATGATTTTAAAACCCATCTTGGAAGTAGCAACCTATACTTTAGATACGACATACTTAAGCGTAACCGAAACACGACAAATTTTGCGTCATCAATTCTCCTTAGAGCGAAACCCACAAACCTTTATCCAAATTATCTCTTTCGGATTTAAACGTGGTATGCCCAGAGAAGCTGACATGGTTTTAGATGTTAGGTTTCTTAAAAATCCCTACTATGATGAGCAGTTGCGTCCATTCTCCGGCGAAGATTTACCTGTGGCTCAATTCATTGAAAATGATTCTCTTATTAAACCCTTCCTAGATCAAATCAAAGCCTCTCTCTCATTGATGCTTCCACGCTTTGATGAGGAAGGTCGCAGCTATTTCACCCTTGCTTTTGGATGTACAGGCGGCCAACATAGGTCCGTCTATTGCGCTCAAACTATCTTTAACTGGCTTAAACTCTCTCGGCATCAGATTGATTTACGTCACCGAGACATGGTATCCGCGCAAGGCATCTAATCATTCCTCGCGTATTGCTTGTTTTTTATTGATCCAGACTAACAAAAACATCGAAGGGCTATTGATTTCCTTAATTCTTGAGTCTATTTGTTAATCATATGATTGTTTGTGTATAAGGGAAATTCAGATGGTTAAAGTCGCTGTTGTTGGTGCCACAGGAGCTGTTGGGCGCGAAATGCTAAAAACATTAAGCGAAAGAAACTTCCCAGCAAAACAAGTTGTTGCATTGGCTTCAGAGCAATCTTCTGGGAAACAAGTTTCTTTTGGCGAGGAAAAACTCCTCACCATTCAACCACTCACACATTACGATTTTCATGGCACAGACATTGCCCTTTTCTCAGCAGGCAGCCAACGATCTAAAGAATTTGCCCCAAAAGCAGCCGCGGCAGGATGCTATGTTGTGGATAATTCTTCCTATTTTCGGATGCATCAAGATGTCACCCTTATTGTCCCCGAAGTTAATGGCAACAATTTGCAATCAACCCAAAGCAAAATCATTGCCAATCCTAACTGTGTCGCCATTCCCCTTGTTATGGTTCTCAAAGCTCTTGAAAGCCTTGCAAGCATTGAGCGAGCCGTTGTTTCTACCTATCAATCCGTTTCCGGCAAGGGGCGTAAGGCTATGGATGAGCTTTTTCGGCAAACCAAAGCTGTTATGGTTGGAGATGCTATTGCAAAAGAAGAATTCCCAAAGCAAATCGCTTTTAACCTCTTCCCTCACATTGATACCTTTCGGGAAGACGGCATTACTTTTGAAGAATGGAAAGTGATGGAAGAGACCCAAAAAATGCTTGGAAAACCTATCAACCTTTCTGTAACCTGTGTACGGGTCCCTGTGTTCATTGGGCACAGCCTTTCCGTCAATGTGGTATTTAAAGATGAAGTATCGGTAAAAAATGCCCACTCGGCGCTGAAAAAAATGCCGGGTATTAGCGTTGTGGACAACCCAAAAGAAGATTTATATGCAACGCCCATTGATTGTGCAGGTGATGATGATGTGCTCGTCAGTCGTGTCCGAGTTGATCCATCGGTTCCGCATGGGTTGAATTTATGGATTGTAAGCGATAATTTAAGAAAAGGCGCTGCTCTAAATGCTGTTCAAATCGCCGAGAAATTGCTTTCTTTAGTGTTCTAAGCGCTCAACAAAACTTTGATTGCAAAAAAAGATTGTCATTTCGCTTATATATGAGAAAATGCTGCCAAATTATAACTTCTCAGTGAGGCAAAAATGGAAAAAACAAGTCAAGCGTTCATGGCTGAGTTATTTGGCACAATGGTTTTAGTGATTGGTGGCTGTGGCGCTGTCATTTTTGGTGGCCCTACTGTTAGCAATCTTGCCATCAGCCTAGCCTTTGGTTTAACTGTCATAACAATGGCATACACAATTGGGCATGTTTCTGGATGCCATTTGAATCCAGCTATATCTTTAGCTATGTTTTTGTTGAAAAAAATTGACGCAAGCCGTTTTGTACAATATGTGATTGCTCAATTTATTGGAGCAGCCGTGGGTGGTGCTGTTTTGCTGCTGATGTGCCATTACCACATCCAAGGCTTCAGCATTGATGAACTACATAGTTTTGGCTTTGCCTCTAATGGACTTGGAGCGCATTCTCCCGGTCATTACGGCCTGATTAGCTGCTTTATTTCAGAAGTAATCCTGACTGCTATTTTTGCCTGGGTTGTCCTTGGCACTACGCGCTCTGGCTTTCCTGACGGATTTGGTGGGTTGGTTGCAGGCCTAGCATTAGTCATGGTTCACTTGGTCGGAATCCAAATCACCGGGACATCGGTAAACCCAGCACGCAGCTTTGGCGTTGCTATTTATAAAGGCGGCGATGCGCTTGCGCAACTTTGGCTTTTCATTGTTGCTCCGCTTATCGGAAGCTTCTTGAGCACTTTTCTTTATAAACTTACATCGCAAAAATAACTCTTCATTCAAAATGTACTTTAAAAAGGAGAATCATTCCCCTCTTTTTATGCCCAAATAAGCACTGTCATTTTAATATTGGCATGGTTTTCGCATGAAGTGATTAGTTATTTTATGTAAGGCCAAAATCATGTTTAAACGAATCTTCATTCTTTGCATTGTTGGGACGCTTATCAGTTTACTAAGCACACATGCCGAGGCAGGTGTCAAAAGTCGAATCAAAGACATTGTCTCATTTCAAGGGGTTCGTGATAACCAGCTCGTTGGCTACGGACTCGTGATTGGGCTAAATGGATCAGGAGATTCCTTACGAAAATCGATTTTTACTAAAGAAAGCTTGATCAGTATGTTGGACAGAATGGGGGTCAACATTCGTGAAGCAGGAGATATTGATACAAAAAACATTGCTGCCGTCATGGTAACGGCTACCCTGCCTGCCTTCGCCAGACACGGTTCAAGAGTTGATGTCGTTGTATCTGCCATGGGTGATGCTAAAAACCTACTCGGTGGAACATTGTTAGTTACCCCATTGGTTGGTGCAGATGGAGAAGTTTATGCCGTTGCACAAGGCCCTGTGGCCACAAGCGGCTTTTCTGCACAGGGCAAAGCCAGCTCTGTTACTAAAGGTGTTCCAACAAGTGGCCGAATTGCAAATGGCGCTATTGTAGAAAAAGAAATTGGCTATGAGTTGGCACAACTTGACTCCATGAACCTAAGCCTTCGTAACCCTGATTTCACAACAGCTCAACGCATCGAGCAAGTGATTAACACTCATACTGGACAAGCGCTTGCAAAGGCCCTGGACGGGTCAACAGTACATATGAAAATCCCAGCAAATTATGATGGCGATAGAGTCGCCCTACTGACACGCATTGAACAATTAGAAGTTATACCAGATCAACCAGCTAAAGTCGTCGTAGATGATCATGACGGTGTGATTGTGATGGGAGAAAACACTAAAATTAGTATGGTTGCCGTCAGTCACGGAAGCTTAACGGTCCGCATTACCGAAGAAGAGCAAGTTTCACAACCAAACTCTTTCACAACGGGTGTTCCAGAGATTGTTCAATCTACAAACAATACAACAACTAACAATACTCAAAATATTCAAGGTGCCTTAACTTTGGCTGATGGCGCTTTATCAGGAACCGCCACCAACGCTAGCCTTTCACAAGTAACAACGGCAAATCAAACGCAGTCGAACCAGACAGCTGCAGGAGCAACCACACAAAAAGTTGACCGAACCAATGTCGACATTCAAGAAGAAAAATCAAAGATGGGTATCGTTCCAGCTAATGCCGGCCTACAGGACTTAGTTGATAGCCTGAATGCCCTTGGCGCCACGCCACGCGATATGATCACAATCCTTCAAAGCATTAAAGCAGCTGGGGCACTCCAAGCCAGCATCGAGGTGATCTAATGACAAACATTACCCACATGCAAATAACAAACTCGCCCCACAAAGCGCCTGACAGGATTCGTTTAGTGGCTGAAGAGTTCGAATCAGTATTTATTGCACAAATGTTTAACACTATGTTTCAAGGCATCCCAACAGATGGTCTTACAAAAGGAGGCCCTTCTGAACGTGTTTTTCGGAATATGATTGTTACAGAAGTTGCTAAACAAACGGCTCACACGCAAAGCATCGGAATTGCTGATGCCGTCGAAGAACAGCTTCGTCTAAGAGCAGAAAAATCATCTGATTATTCTCAAGTACTTAAAGCCTATGAAGCTGGTCAGCTTGCTTCAGAGTCTTTAAGTCAGCAAAAGAATTTATCCTCATTCGCTGCAGAAGGGAAGTAAGCCATGAAGCATAAAAAACTTTTAGAAGAGCTCAACCAAACCACCCTTACCTTAACCAATCTTGTGCTTGAGGAGAACATGAAGCTTGAGCAAAATGATAGGGCAGGCTTACGTGAGCTTGTGGAGCGTAAAACTGAATTATCTAATCGCTATATTCAATGCTTAACCACCCTAAAGAAAACAGGTTTTGATAGCAACTCGGCCTCTCAGGAATTAATTCAAAACCATGTCCGACTCAATGAGGCTTTGAATCTAAATGAGATTATTCTAACCGCTAAAATCATTGCTTCACAAAGTTACCTGAACGCTATCATCGAAGCTGCTGAATCTTCAAATAGACCGGTCAAAACATACACACCGCGTAAAAAACCAACGAAAAGAAACTCTCAGCCCTTACCTTTGGCTGTAAACGAAACGTTTTAGGAGCCAATAATGTCACTCACACAAACTATTAATATGAGCCTTAATGGCCTTAAGATGAGAAGCATCGAAACACAGATCGCTTCAGCAAACATTCTCAATGCCGGGCAAGAAGGTTATTCGAAAAAAACGCTTATTCAAGTTCCAGTCATTTCCGCTGGATTTGGACTGGGAACCGAAATTTCAGATATCAAAAGGAACGTAGAAATGTCACTTGTTCGTGACATAAATATTTCTACATCTGATTTAGGCTATCACGAAGTTAAATCAGAATTCTTGCAAAGATGTCAGACCCTTTTGGGAACAGTTGATGGCCAAAATGATATTAGTTATCTTTTAGGAGAGTTTGCCAATGCTCTTGCTCGAGCATCTAATGATCCTACCTCTGCATCGCTTCGTTCGCTTGTTGTTCAATCAGCAAAAAATCTTACAGAGCGGATAAATGACGTTGTCAAGCAAGCGCAACAAATACGCGCAGAAGCTGACGCTTCACTTGAAAACCACATAACAAGAGCCAGACAAATCATCGAAGATACTCATCGCATAAACAAAGAGATACGATCCAAAACTGGCACTCCTGGTATTTTTACAAATGACCTACAAGATAAACGCGACACTTTGCTTAGAGAGCTATCATCAATTATGTATATTCAGGTTTTGCCAAGGCAAACAGGCGATTATTTCGTCGGAACAGCAGCCGGGCAAGCTCTTGTGAATGTAGAACCTATCGTTCTTACATATGAGAGGTTTTTTGGAGCTATGAATCCTTTCGTCAGTTATGAAAATGGCGATTTTGAAAATGTTGCTGTCAGCGGCATCAATGCAACTGAGAATCTTAAGTCTGGCAGAGCAAAGGGGCTTGTTGAGATTAGGGATTCTATTGTACCCACCATTCAAAATCAAATGGATGCTTTTGTTGAAAAAATCAGAGACACCGTTAACGCTCTGCACAATTTAGGAACCTCCTTCGAAAACAACCAGACTCTCAATGGAACCCGAAGCCTAGGCCCAACAGCAGCTGATGCTGGTTTAGAAATTTTATCTTGGTCCGGCACTGTACGGTTAGCAACAGTCGGAGCAAATGGAAATTTTGATCGAATTGTCGATATTGATTTAAATGATCCAACACTTGTAAGCGTTAATGATCTTATCACTCGGATCAATACATCTTTTGGCTCTTCTGTAGCCTCCATTGATGCCACGGGGCATGTGGTTTTAAACGCAGGGTCAGGAAAAGGTGTTTCTATAGGCTCAAAGGATGGCGCTGCACCAGCAACCATTAATCTTAATGGAAGAGACTATGGGTTTTCACATTTTTTTGGATTCAACGACTTACTCGTAACAGACTCAACCGTTGCAGGAGACAATATCCTTGGCATTAGTCAAAAATTTTCCGTAAACACAAAGTATCTGACACAGCCAGAACTCTTAAATTTTGGGATCCTCAACTCATCAATATTAGCCAATCCTTCCGGTACGCCTCAGCAAAGATTAGCTGCAACAAGTGGTGATTCACTTAACGCTCTACAGCTAAGCAATTCCATCAACAAAGATAGCTTTACGTTCGAAGCTGTTGATGGCTTAGGAAGCCAAACAACAACTTTAACTAAATATGGTGCCATTCTTACAGCACACCTGGCTGGGAAAACTTCCGTTGAATTAACGGCAGTTAAGTTTCATGAATTCTTAAATCATGATGCGAAACAAAGGCTCTACAATCAAGCTGGTGTGAATATTGATGAAGAAGTTCAATCTTTAACAACCATTCAGCTCTCCTATAAAGCGAGCGCTCATTGCCATAGCGTGGCAAAAGAAATGTTTGAGCACCTTGTCCGAGCCTTCACTCGCTAATAAAGGAGTAGCAAATGCCTCGTATTAGTACTTTTGGCCAACAATCAAATAACATGCGCAATTTGAATTTGTTACAACAAGCGCTTCATGAGCGTTCTGTAAAGGCAACCAGAGGCGGAAAAATCTCAGATAGTTTTGCTGACTTCCCCTCCTCTAGTGAACGTATCATAAATATGGATGTTGAACGTCAACAGCTACAAACTTTCAGCATAAGCCTAAAATTAGCTGAGAGCCAACTGCTAACCTCTGAAACAAATCTTGCACAACTAGGGGAGGTTCTTGCTGTTTTATTTAAGGACCTTATTTCTGGAATAAACGGTGACCCAACATCTGCTTTTGCCTCGATTGGTATAGCTCAGCAAACCCTCGATGATGTGGTACGTATTGGAAACACTAATCTAGGAGGAAAGTATCTTTTTGGAAAAGGATCAAATATAGCACCTATAAATGTATCCGGTATGGTTACACCTAACTTAGGAGACCCTCCTGATTACTCCTATTCTTATGTTGGTAATGCCCCTTTTAGAGTTAAAACTAACCGCCAAAATGAATTTTTTGAATATGGCGTTGGCGTTGATACTCCTGTATTTGAAAACGCAATACATGGCCTTTTACTCATGAAAACAGCCGATCCAACAGATCAAACTCGGCTCACGGAAGCTTTAGACAAAATTAGCTTGAGCTTGAAGTATTTAGGAAACATCCAAGCGCAAATTGGCCAGCAAATTGTCGTGGTGGAAAAAGCGATGGAGTTTAATGTGCTAAACACAGAAGAATACATCGCGGCTCAAACAAAAGTCGTTATGATGGATCCTGCTCAAGCTGTGTTTGAATTCCAAGATGCTGAGACTCAAATGAAGCTATCTCGTCAAATTCTAAGTCGCCTCGGGCGCCAATCACTTTTAGAGGATTAAAATGGGCTTACAATCTCCTTCGCTTATTACCCCAGAAGCATTTTTAGAAAACCTACCATTTTCACCCACCAAATTGGGGGTCAGCATTCCACAACTTGAATTTCCAAGAGGGGTTCTCGGTTTTGAGAGTCATACTTTATTTAATGTATCTCAACTTGGTTTGCTTGTAAAAATTAGCTGTGAAAAGCCTTTTTTCATAAGGTTTTATGGTCTTCCTATGAACCTAGCAACGCAGCAACTCTATGAAGAAGAAGACATTGAAGCGTTATCATCCGCTTATCAATTAACTGCGGAAAACACCTTTATCATGCCTTTCATTGCCGGTGAAAACAATAATGGAGCCTTGGAACTAAGGGCTAACCTTAAAGCTCCCATTATCATCGACGCCATAACAAAACAAGCATGGCAACATGTCTTTTCACAAGATCGCTATCCTTTACGGCTAATCTTAGGCGATGCTCCAAATCTGATGACTCTGGAGAAGTAACTGATGGATATCGAATGGCTTCGGACATTCTGCTGTGTGGCTGAACACGCAAGTATGGCCAAAGCTTCTGAATTTGTCGGCCTTACTCCCTCAGGTGTTAAACGCCAATTGGATACTCTTGAGAAACACTTGAAGACCAAACTCTATTCAGGCAATCCCCAGGGCATCATCCTCAATGGCGAAGGGCAAGAGCTTTATGAAAATGCTAAGGCTCTCCTGGCTTTGTTTGATCAAACGATTGCGGATGTTAAAGGAGTTAAAGAGACCATTGAAGGCGATCTTAAAGTGATCATCACCAACAATGGTGCCGCCTGGTTTTCTCAACATTTCCAAGAGTTCCGAGACCTTTATCCTGGCATTAACCTGAAGTTAATTATTGATGAAAGGAGGTCATTAGGATTTTCAAGTAGCATTTCTGGCATCACTGTTGGGCTCACTGCTTTTAAGCCACCCAAAAATACGTCTTTAATTTGGATTAAACTACGCGAATTTTCATGGGTGCCATTTGTCCATCCAAATTATTTGGAAACCCACGGTACACCAACCTCAATGGCCGACTTAGATAATCATTCCATCATTGGTTATCAATGGGCATCGGAAAACACCCATTTAGCAGACGAACGTTCAAATATATTATTACATGAAGGGGTAACTCTTGCCAATCAAAGAGACCCTCTGTTCATTACAGATGATATAGTTTGCAGTTTGTATTACATCAATCAAGGCTTAGCAATTGGAATTCTTCCAAAATTTATTGGTAAGCAATTTGGATTAACAGAAATTTTAACGGACACTTTTCCAGAAGAAAAAAGCCTATGGCAAACACTTTATTTTGTGATGCCGTCAAATCTAAAGGCCAATAAGCGGGTCATGGCACTTAAAAATTTCATAATAGATAAAGCAAATAAAAGCTGTTAATTAATTTGGGCAAGAAAACTTCATAAATTTTTCCTACTCTGGTTCAAACGCATTATTGCTGGTGCTTGTTTTGCCTACAGAATACATAAGCTGCCCCTTTAATTTCGATTATATTGTCTATTAATAGAGCGTCAATAGCATTCTTCAATGCTATGAAAAAATACACGAATGAATTTGGCGAAGCGGCTATTCCATCCGTCCACATCATAAGATAAACCTTAGTTCACATGGGCCTGAAGTTTAGTATCATGGACTTATTGAAGGCTAAAAAATATACCACAGTAACCCATCGTTCTGAAATGAACGGTGGGTTTTTCTATACCCCTTGTCAGATGACATGCTTATCGATAATGTTTAGAGCGGAGGGTTCAACCAGAAAGAGACACTATGGCCATGTTATTCTCACTCTGGCTCATTGCTTAAAAAACTTTCCTGCTTCAGTTTATCTCTTTTCTGTCCTACATGATGATGGCACGTTATCGTACACAAACATAGTCAGAAAATTTGCTCATTCGCAGGCTCGGCAAGATAGTTCAGACGCATTTGACCCTAATGACGTGGCTTTAGCTGTGATCAATCCCCCGATCCTAGATCGAAGACCCATAATGATTGCAGATACAGCGCTAAGCCAATTTCCTCAAAAGATGCTAACGGTTGGATTTGGGGTGACTGGAAGAGGCGATAAGGATTTCTTTATTGAAGATAGAAGGGGGCGAGCTATGGAGTCTATTGTTCGCGAGCCTACTGATGCATTACTAAAAGGCAAAGCCATCCTGGTAGAATTTATACGCCAAAATCCAGATAAACTTTTAGCAGGTTTGCCCCATTATGGGGATTGTGGAGCTCCAGGTATTATAAATAATCAAGTTGTTGGCTTAGCTCTCCATCAAGAAGAGCTAGATCGCCATACCAAAAAGTGGAGCCAAGCTAAAAACGTAGTTCTTCCCGGGCAAACGGGGGCTTATGCACACCAAGTTCCAGCTGGCAGTTAAAAATTACGGATGCTGTTAGAGTTGATGTGCAAGGCAATGCCTATTTTGATTCATTGATTGCCGATGCTGAAAGCCAAGTTCACGGTCAGGTGAGTTATCATTTTCCAAGGGTTCATCATTTTTATGATCAGTACCATAGCTACTACATTAACCTTGGTCAGCATATGGCCTGGATAAAATCTGTGGCTCAAAACAATATTGGTAGATATATAGATTCGCATCGATGGTTATATCCAGGAGAAACTCCCACGCGAATACCCAATGAACATAAGTCAAAGTGGTCTCGAGAAGAAAGTCCAAGCGATAAAGAGAAACCCAGTGCTATTGCTGAGGAAAACGACCGCTGTTGGCTTCAATATTATAGCCAGGTTTCTTTACGGTTGTGTTGGGACAAAGAGGGAAAGATTATTATAAACCCTGTTACATACTATGGCTTGGTAGAGAACAATGCAGAGTTTTCGCTTGCCCATCCAGAATTAATGAGTACAGGTAAAAGATATAAGGGGGATTTATGAGAAGGTTATCAAAATTATTTCTGGTATTGGTTTTATTATTAAACGATCAGGTTTGTTTAGCCCGCATCTTACAAGATGAATTTGAGCATACATTTCAGCAAAACAGGGCTAGTGGGGTTCATTTTCAACCTCCTAGCAAAGAGTTTTTAGATCAGGAAGAGAAACAAAAACGCTCATCTTATAGGTTAACCGTTTCAAGTGGCCGGCGTGATTATGATGAGAACATTGACGGCCCTCGAACCATCATGAACCCAAGGTATGTTGCTCATACCATCGCTAATCCGCCACCCGGTAAAAGCATATACGATCCTGTTGAGCCACGTGCTGAAACATTATTGCGCAAGGAGGATTTTGCCAGACAGGTAGATCAGGCTCTGAGGAGCTCTCCATTTGGAGGCTCATCCGGAGCATCAAATCCACTTTCAAAAAATGACCAAGGGTCGAGCGTGGGTCGTGCGGCTTTAAGTCGAGCTCAAGAAGAGCAACTCATGCAGCAGTCAAGTGAGGAAAGCGCGTCCTTGCGCTCAGTTTTAAGTACTGACCCTGCTGCGATGAGCAGTATGCCGCCATTGAGTAACGGCGGGGATATCGGCAACACACCGCCCAGCATTATGGCAACAAGTGTGGTTGCGGATAGTGGCGTGAGGGTATCCCCTAGCCTTGAAGAGCGGCTTTTGCAGCGTCTTCAAGATATCGTAACGGAGCGTTTTCAGGATATCATGAAGGATAGAAAGTCTGGCATTCGCTATGGAAGGCCAGCTGGGTCTCCACCATGGGGAATTTCTGAAAAAGCGTTGTTTACGACACCAAATCTTAAGATTCCTCCAGATATATTAGTCAAGATTGGCCTAAGGCCCATTGAAGATGAACTGCGGTTTCTTGAGTCTACTTTCACAGAAGCACTGAATGATATTAAAGCAGCGGTGGCTGCAAGCCCAATTAATCCGCGTCAAATTTGCCAGATGTTGATCCTCGCTGATCAAGCGGCTGAAAGGCTTGAGATCGAATACCCGACAGCTGCAGCTTATGCATCAGAAGCCTTGCATCTGGTTGGTGAGGCGATGAACTTGGGAACCTATGTTGTCGCAGGCGTAGCTGGAGCAACTATGGGGGCTGTAGGGGGAAGTGTTGGCGCTATAGCTTGCGTTGGTGCCGCTTGTGGTGTAGGGGGAGTTTACTTTGGCAAGAAAGTTATTGCTGAAGGAGTTGAAGCCTTAAAGCCTTATCTGCCAAACATGGAAGAGCAGCTGGTTAGGCTAGGGTTTGTGGATACGCCACTGGAAGCTGCCTCTGTTATCAACGGTGTTGTTCGGTCAGTTCATTTTGCCTCCCTTGTTGGCCAAGGTGGCACTTTCGCCTTTTTTCGTCGCATCCTCCCGCCTCAGATCATCAGCAAAGTTGAGGCATCCCATCCATCTGGGTTCAGAGTATTGGCCAAAGACTATGTTCGGGACATGGAAACCAGGACGGGGATGAAGATTGGTGGCGATCAGAGACTCATTCTTAAGGAAACCTTGCAACGGTATAACTTTGAGAAGCTGGATGGTGAAAGCTATGTTAAACACACGACAAACTTCGATAGAACGACACGCAACAAACTCATCTTAGAGTGGGAAAAGCATACGGGGCAAGTGTGGCCATCGAAGGTTGTAGAAAGAGATGTTGGAGGGAAAACAGAGCGGACTACCGTTAAACACCAAGCCCATCATGTTATTCCTCAAGAACTCGGAGGGCCTCATGAGTGGTGGAACATGCATCCTGCCGAAGGAGGCAAGGTTCACCAAGGAGGGGTTCATCGTAAGAGCAGTCCATTAAGCAAACTGGTTGAAGGAGCCAAGAAAGATGGAAAATAAATATTCATATCTTTTGACAGGGGGAATCAAAGAAGGAGCTGAGTCCAATTGGTTTGCAGCGCTAAACCCAATTGATATAAGCTATTGCGAAAAGGTTCTAGGCTTTAGTTTACCTTCACAGCTAAAAGAGTTCTATAGTTTAATGGGTGTTGGAATGATCCGCAGCCCACATAACCCTCCTGAAGAATACAAATTTTATGGAATGAATGAAATATTGCATCCCAAGCATATGGTGGAATTATACTTAGGAGAAGACATTGAATGGCCAACATCTGTTAGCCAGTATTACCGGCACCCAAGTGCCGTATTCTCCGCCGGCGAGCTCCCCTTCTTCGAAATCGCCGATGGGTCTCAATTCCTCATCATGAAACCCTTAAGCCATAACCCAAATGCGGTTTATACGCAAAGTGGTATTTTGATTGAAGATAATTTTGAGAAATTTATCTGGCGGCTTTATTATGAAGATCCAAGTTTCTATGACATGTATGGAACTCAGGCAATGTATGAAAGTCGTTTGGAAAGTTATATTCACCACTTTGGCGAAGAACAAGCGAAGAAGATGTTGAAGTATTTTGTGATACGCCCAGCATCAACGTAATGTCTGCAATATGGAAACCAGGACAGAGATGAAGATTGGTGGAGACCAGAGATTCATTCTTAAGGAAACCTTGCAAAAGTATAACTTTGAGAAGTTGGAAGGCGAGGTTTACACAGCTCATAAAAAAGAGTTTAAGCCTCAATTACGAGACAAACTCATCTCAGAATGGGAAAAGCATACGGGGAAGGAGTGGCCATCGAAAGTTGTAGAAAGAGATGTTGGAGGGAAAACAGAGCGGACTACCGTTAAACACCAAGCCCATCATGTTATTCCTCAAGAACTCGGAGGGCCTCATGAGTGGTGGAACATGCATCCTGCCGAAGGAGGCAAGGTTCACCAAGGAGGGGTTCATCGTAAGAGCAGTCCATTAAGCAAACTGGTTGAAGGAGCCAAGAAAGATGGAAAATAAATATTCATATCTTTTGACAGGGGGAATCAAAGAAGGAGCTGAGTCCAATTGGTTTGCAGCGCTAAACCCAATTGATATAAGCTATTGCGAAAAGGTTCTAGGCTTTAGTTTACCTTCACAGCTAAAAGAGTTCTATAGTTTAATGGGTGTTGGAATGATCCGCAGCCCACATAACCCTCCTGAAGAATACAAATTTTATGGAATGAATGAAATATTGCATCCCAAGCATATGGTGGAATTATACTTAGGAGAAGACATTGAATGGCCAACATCTGTTAGCCAGTATTACCGGCACCCAAGTGCCGTATTCTCCGCCGGCGAGCTCCCCTTCTTCGAAATCGCCGATGGGTCTCAATTCCTCATCATGAAACCCTTAAGCCATAACCCAAATGCGGTTTATACGCAAAGTGGTATTTTGATTGAAGATAATTTTGAGAAATTTATCTGGCGGCTTTATTATGAAGATCCAAGTTTCTATGACATGTATGGAACTCAGGCAATGTATGAAAGTCGTTTGGAAAGTTATATTCACCACTTTGGCGAAGAACAAGCGAAGAAGATGTTGAAGAATTTTGTGATCCGGCCGGACTCGAAGTAGGTACAAATCCTCTCGGAAGCCTTGGGGGTGCCGATCACCGTTTACCGCGATGGCAAGGCAAGCCTGTCTTTTGCGGGAAGGGGCCAAACGGCTGGGAATGTTGAAGTGCACTACAACAGCCACACAGGCTCTTGGGCTGGCCTTGGTGGCCAAGGCAGTTATGCGGGGGCCTATGGAGCTGTCACCTCGCAGCTGCGCTCGAATGGGCAGACAGCTCCGGAAAACATGGTCCGCTTCATGGCGCAAGAATGGCTCTTGACCCATGCTCAGCGGGCCTCACAGTTGGCCCACGTCTATCGCCCCTGGGCCACTGAGCGGGTAGATGAGCAACGGGTAAGACCTACCCGCCACGATGGGAACGCTAGATCAGGTGGACTGGGCCGGGGCGGCCCCAGCGCCCCTCTGGCCCCCACCCCCCTTGAGCCGGGCTCAGCGGACTCAAGCTCAGGCGGAAATAGCAATCCTGGCTCTCGTAGCCGTGAGGGCAGCCCCTCAGGAACAGGCAGCCGAGGTGATGGCAGTGGCAGTGGCAGTGGCAGAAGTAGCGGCGGGGGTGGCACAGGTTCAAGCAATGGCCGCAGGTCAACAGATAGCGGCAGATCCCCCAGCTCTATTATGGAGGCTCCCCCACGTCATCCAGAGGAGCGAAGCGACGTAGGGATCCAGAATTCCCCCCACACTTCCACAACCTTTGCCCAAACCCAAGCTGCTGCAACCGGCACAGCAGACACCATCCTGCGCCAACAGGCGGGTGCAGACAGCAGTGCAGGCATGAACACCCCCTACGGCTTCACTCCCTGGCCCAACGGCTGGGCAGCTGCATGGACAACAGACAGCCCCACATCCAGCGTCTCAGGAGCCATCCACCCTCAGGCCACCCAAGGATACCCTTCTTTCTTGAACCGATTGGCCGATGCCGCCGGCACGTCACCTTTGAGCCCGCGCCAGCTTTGCCAAGCGTTGATTGCCATCGATCAGGGCACGCGCTATCTGGAAAAAGAATACCCAACGGCCACAGCTTTCGCCAATTCAGCCCTCCATATATGGGAAGAGGCGCTCGTGCTTGGAACCTATGCAGCGGCAGGTTTGGGTGGCGGTGCCATGGGGGCTGCAGGTGGGGCTCTGGCTGGGGGTATCGGAGCAATTCCGGGAGCCTGCATCGGAGCAGCTTGTGGCATTGGCTCCATTTACTATGGCAAAAAGGCTGTTGCGGAAGGGATGAGGGCGATGAGGCCTTATATGCCCAATATGCAACAGCTGCTGATTCAAGCTGGGTATGTGGACACGCCTGAGCAGGCAGACTCGGTGATTCAAGGAGGGGTGAAGACGGGCCGCTTTGCCGCTCTCATCTCAGGAACAGCCGGCTTATCCATCTTCTCCCGCGCTCTGCCCTCCAAAATCATCCGCGCCGTTGATTCATCCTACCCCTCCTCCTTCTCCCTCTTGGCCAAAGAAGAACTCCATGCTAATGCTGGTCTCCAGGAACGATTGGTCCAAGTAGAGGTGAAACAGGTTGTACAAGCTAAGACTTATCAGACCTATACCAAGTACAACCCCTCAACAGGCGAAACTTATGTTGGTCGGACAAGTGGAGTGAGAGATCCAAGAGATAACGTTCGCCTCAGAGACCGTGATCATCATATGGACAAATATGGATATGAACGTGCCATAATAGATGAAACCTCTACCTCTTCCAAAGCTATTCGCGGGCGCGAACAACTTAAGTTGGAAGAAGTTGGGGGTGCCCAATCCCAAGGGGGGATTGCTGGAAATAAGATTAATGCAATCTCAGATAAGAACCCAAAAAAACAAGAGTATCTAGACGCAGCAAAGAAGGAGTTTAGAGATGACTGACCAGCTAAAAAAGAAACGCCAAAGAGAAAAAGAAGGGCAGGTATTCAAAGTTAACTTAGGTGATGGATACCATAGCTATGGCAGGGTCTTACCAAAGGGGACTTATGGCTTATATGACATTCGAACCAAAGAAGAATTAGCGATAGAGGAGATTATTAAGCAGCCAGTGCTTTTTAAAGTTGCTGTCATGCGGTACGCAATTACACAAGGCGACTTTCCTGTGGTTGGAATTGTTCCTGTGGAAGACGAACTCAAAGAAGTTCCTAATCAATTCATCCACGATACACTTGCTGATCGGCTTAAGATTTATCTTACAGCCACGGGCGAAATCCGGCGATCTTCTTGGGATGAAGTGAAGGATTTAGAGCGCTGTTCCGCTTACGAGCCTGAAAACGTCGTGGAACGTTTGAATGACCATTTTGCAGGCCGTTCCAACAGGTATGTTGAAGAAGATAAGCAAACCTTAGAACGCTTCCGCCCGAAAGATTGAGCTATCTCACGCCCCAGTCTTGATCTGGCACAGGAGGCCGAGGTGATGGCAGTGGCAGTGGCAGTGGCAGAAGTAGCGGCGGGGGTGGCAC